>Ga0302299_10000042_pt1 | contig 47496 bp, 47 predicted proteins | sample III_Fen_N3_4_FD_198795 | JGI IMG/M metagenome (GOLD analysis project Ga0302299, IMG submission 198795) | Peat permafrost microbial communities from Stordalen Mire near Abisko, Sweden - III_Fen_N3_4 | ecosystem: Environmental > Terrestrial > Soil > Wetlands > Permafrost | place: Sweden: Abisko...
GGCTGTCGAAGGTGCGGTGCAACGCCAGCGTGAGCTCGACCGCCCCCAGGTTCGGCCCGAGATGGCCACCGGTGCGGCTGACGTTGGTGACCAGGAAGGTCCGGATCTCTGCGGCCAGGTCGTCGAGTTCGGCGGGGGTCAGCGCCTTGAGGTCACCGGGACCGTTCACGCGGTCCAGCACTGCCATGACACCTCCCGGGCCGGCGAGTCCACCGCCTTGCCGCGGCCGGATCGATCATAAGCCGGGACCAGCGATCCGGCCGGTCGACGGCGGGTCGGCCCCGTCACAGCCGGGGGACGAAGCGGCTGCCGCGCAGGGCGTCGGCGACCAGGTTCACCGACCGTTGCTCGCCCAGCAACCGGGCTCCCTCACGCTCCAGGGCCTGCAGGCTCTGGGCCAGCGCCTCGGGGCCGAGCGCGTCGCCCAGGTCGCGGCGGACCGCCCCGTAGGCGGCCCGGGCGGCATCCAGGCGGGCCTGGACCTGCCGCTGGGCCAGCCACCCGAGCACGACGGGGTGGCGCAGGTAGACCGGCTCCGTGCGGTACTCCGGCGGGCAGTGGTCGAGCAGGTAGGCCTGCGCCCGTTCGATCCAGTCAGCGGAATCCGGAGGCGGCACCTGCGGTGGCCAGCCCGGCGGCAGCGACGCGGGCATCACGATGCCAGCTCGCGCCAACGGCGCCGTGACATGCGGTACAGGACGTGGCGCTCGACGCGGTGTCCGGTCGGCACCTTGGGGTGGTCGAAGTCCTCGGTGGGGTCGCGGGTCATACCGAGCCGCACCATGACGGCCTGGGACCTCGCGTTGACGACTGCGGTCGTGGAGACGATGTCGGTCAGTCCGCCGGCCTCGAAACCGAACGTGATCGAACGCTGCGCCGCCTCGGTTGCGAATCCCTGCCCCCACTGTGCCGCAGCGAGTCGCCAGCCGACCTCCACGCACGGGGTGAACGGCGCCGGGTAGGTCTGGGAGAGCAGACCGACCATGCCGACGAACTCGCCGGTGTCGAGCCGGTCGACCGCCCAGGTGCCGAAGCCGCGCGCCGCGAAGTCCGCGGCGATCCGCTGCGTGACGAACCGGTTGCTCTCGTCCGCGGTCTGCACGTCGACGAAGTGCTCCATGACCACCGGGTCGGCGTTGATCGCGGCAAACGGCTCGAGGTCGCGCCTGCGCCAGCCGCGCAGCCGCAGCCGGGAGGTCAACAGCTCCGGCGCGCCCGGCGTCAGCTCGGTGTCGGGCTTCTCCACGGTCCGAAAGCATGCCACCGGATACCGACGACCCCGGCGCACCGGGGATACTGGGGCCATGCCGACCTGGGGCGTGGCGCTGAAGACGCTGATCAAGTGGAGTCCAGTGGTCTTCGCCGCCGTGCGCAAGTACTACCCGTACCTGCAGAACAACCCGGCGGCGCAGCGGTTCACCAGCCAGCTCGTGGAGCAGACCGCCCGGATCCCCGAGAAGCTGAGCCCGGAGCTGCGGGCCCAACGCAAGATCGACGCCGTCCGCAAGTCGCTGGCCGAGGCCGCCGTGCTGGGCGTCGACCCCGTGCTGTACGCGCGCTGGCGGGCCGAGCTCGACGAGATGACGCGCATGCTGGCGTTGTCGAAGGCCGGCAGCCGCAGGCGCCGGCACGCCATCGTCCGCGAGGTCAACCACCGCGTCGACGCGCTGGTGGCGGCCATCCTCCCGGCCCTGGTCGCCAAGCCGGCGCCGACCCGGCCGACCCCCCGCGAGCTTCCTCCGTCCTGACGCGGGTCGCCCCGGCAGCTCAGCCGATCAGCGAGCGCAGCACGTAGCGCAGGATCCCCCCGTGACGGTAGTAGTCCGCCTCGCCGGGAGTGTCGATCCGCAGCCGCGCGTCGAACCGGACGGTGCGCCGGTCCGGACCGACCGCCTCGACGGCGACCGTCGACGGCGTGACCCCGTCGTTCAACCCGGTGACGCCGCTGATCGAGTAGACCTCGTCACCGGTCAGACCCAGCGACGCGGCACTGTCGCCGGCGAGGAACTGCAACGGCAGCACCCCCATCCCGATCAGGTTGCTGCGGTGGATCCGCTCGTAGGACTCGGCGATGACCGCCTTGACGCCGAGCAACGCGGTGCCCTTGGCCGCCCAGTCACGCGAGGAGCCCGAGCCGTACTCCTTGCCGGCCAGCACCACCAAGGGAGTGCCGGCCGCGAGGTAGGCCATGGCCGCGTCGTAGATCGGAACCGTGGCAGCGGCCGGGTCGGTCAGGTCGCGGGTGAAACCGCCCTCCACGTCGTCGAGCATCAGGTTGCGCAGGCGGATGTTGGCGAACGTGCCGCGGATCATGACCTCGTGGTTACCCCGCCGCGACCCGTAGGAGTTGAAGTCACCACGCTCGACGCCGTGCGCCGTCAGGTACTTCCCCGCCGGGCTGTCGGCCTTGATCGAGCCGGCTGGTGAGATGTGGTCGGTGGTCACCGAGTCACCGAGGACCGCCAGCACCCGCGCGCCCTCGACGTCGCTGACCGGCTGCGGCTGCGGGGTCATCCCCTCGAAGTACGGCGGCTTGCGGACGTAGGTGGAGTCTGGGTCCCAGGTGAACGTGCTCCCCTCCGGGGTGGGCAGGTTCCGCCACCGGTCGTCGCCGGCGAACACGTCGGCGTACTCCCGCACGAACGTCTCACTCGCGATGGCCGTGGCGAGCACGTCCTGGATCTCGCGGTCCGTGGGCCACAGGTCGTGCAGGTGCACCGGCTGGCCCTCGGGGTCGGTCCCGAGCGGCTCGTTGACGAGGTCGATGTCCATCGTTCCGGCCAGCGCGTAGGCCACGACCAGCGGCGGCGAGGCCAGGTAGTTCATCTTGACGTCGGGGTTGATCCGGCCCTCGAAGTTGCGGTTCCCCGACAGCACCGAGACCACGGCCAGGTCGGCCGCGTTGACCGCGGCGCTCACGGCGTCGGGCAGGGGCCCGGAGTTGCCGATGCACGTGGTGCAGCCATAGCCCACCAGGTTGAAGCCGAGCTGCTCCAGGTACGGAGTCAGGCCGGCCCGGTCGTAGTAGTCCATGACCACCTTGGAGCCCGGCGCCAACGTCGTCTTGACCCACGGCTTGCGGCTCAGACCGCGCTCCACGGCGTTCTTCGCCAGCAGCGCGGCACCGACCATCACCGAGGGGTTCGACGTGTTGGTGCACGACGTGATCGCTGCGATCACCACCGACCCGTGGTCGATCACCACCTGCGTGCCGTCGTCGAGCGTGACGGGCGTGGGTCGACTCGGCCGGCCCGATGACGATCCCGGACGGTCCGGCCGCCCACCGCTGCCGTTGCCCTCGCCGCCGACCGCCGGAGGGTCCGAGGCCGGGAACGACTCCGCGACCGACTCGTCGACCTCGGAGCGCACCGAGTGCGCGTCGCCGTGGGACGAGTACGCGCTGACCGCAGCGCGGAACGCGGTCTTGCTCTCCCGCAGCAGCACGCGGTCCTGGGGTCGCTTGGGTCCGGCCAGCGCCGGTTCGATCGAGGCGAGGTCGAGCTCGACCAGCTCGGAGTACTTGGGCTGCGCTTCGGGGTCGTGCCACAGCCCCTGTTCCTTGGCGTAGGCCTCGACCAGCGCCACGTGCTCCGTGGGGCGACCGGTCAGCTGCAGGTAGCGCAGCGTCTCGTCGTCGATCGGGAACATGGCCGCCGTGGAGCCGTACTCCGGACTCATGTTGCCGATCGTCGCGCGGTTGGCCAGCGGGATCGCGCCGACTCCGGGACCGTAGAACTCGACGATCTTCCCGACCACACCGTGACCGCGCAGGATCTGCGTGATCGCAAGCACGAGGTCGGTCGCGGTGACGCCCTCGGGCAGCTGCCCGGACACCCGGAAGCCCACCACGCGTGGGATCAGCATGCTGACCGGCTGGCCGAGCATGGCGGCTTCGGCCTCGATCCCGCCCACGCCCCAGCCCAGGACGCCGAGGCCGTTGACCATGGTCGTGTGCGAGTCGGTCCCCACGACGGTGTCGGGGTAGGCCAGGCCGTGGCGCGCCACCACCACGCGGGCGAGGTGCTCGATGTTGACCTGGTGGACGATGCCGGTGCCCGGCGGCACCACGCGGAACTCGTCGAACGCACCCTGCCCCCAGCGGAGGAACTGGTAGCGCTCGCGGTTGCGCTGGTACTCCAGCGCAACGTTGCGCTCGAACGCGTCGGCCCGGCCGAACACGTCGGCGATGACGGAGTGGTCGATCACGAGCTCAGCGGGGGCCAAGGGGTTGATCCGCGCGGGGTCGCCACCCAGGTCGGACACGGCCTCGCGCATCGTGGCGAGGTCGACCACGGCCGGCACTCCGGTGAAGTCCTGCATGATCACCCGCGCCGGGCTGAACTGGATCTCGGTCGACGGTTCGGCGGACGGGTCCCACTGGGCCAGGGCGCGCACGTGGTCGGCCGTGACGTTGGCGCCGTCCTCGGTGCGCAGCAGGTTCTCGGCCAGCACCTTCAGGCTGTACGGCAGGAGGTCCAGGCCCGGCACGGCGTCGAGTCGGGCGATCGTGTGGGCCCGACCCAGAACGGTCAGCGTGCTGCGGGCCGAGAAGCTGTCGAGGCTGTTCCTGGTCTGCTCGGCCACCGCGTCTCCTCCGTCGTGGATCCGCCATCGTGCCCGACCCGCGAAGCGTTCGGGAGCCCGGCCGGCGAAATTATCTTGATATCAAGATATCACACGAGATCCGGCTCGAACCGGGCCACGCACTCCACGTGCTGGGTCATCGGGAACAAGTCGATGGCCCGAAGGCCGGTCATCCGGTACCCCGCCACGGCCAGAGCCGCAACGTCACGAGCCAGGCTGGCCGGGTCGCAGGCCACGTAGGCGATGGCCCGCGGTCGCAGCCGGGCCATCGCGGCGACCAGGTTCGCACCCGCACCGGCTCGGGGTGGGTCCAAGACGATCAGGTCGCAGCGCCGCAGCGAGGTCTTGGCCAGGAACCGGTCGACCCGACCGTGGTGCAGGTGGACGGTGGGCAGCTCCCCGAGGTTGGCCTGGGCGTCGTGCGCGGCCACCGCGGCTGCCTCCACGGCGTCGACCCGGCCTCCCGGACCGAGCCGGTCGGCCAGCGGGCCGGCGAACAGCCCGACCCCGCTGTAGAGGTCCAGCGCGTGCTCCCCCGGCGCCGGTTGGAGCGCCTCGAGGACGACCGCGACGAGGAGGTCGGCAGCACCGCCGTGCACCTGCCAGAAGCCACCGGCGCTCACCTGCCACCGTCGACCCGCCGCCTGCTCCACCAACGGGCCCTGGTCGGGGTCGGTCGGCCGGCCGTCCACGAGCACGACCACCTGCCCGGAGGTCGCGCTCCCCGTCACCTCGATCTCGGCCACGCCTGGGTGCGCCACGCCGGTCAAGTCGACGGCCGCCACCGACGGTTGCGCCAGCCGGCACCAGTCGACCGGCTGCACGTCGTGCGACCGGTGCCGACGCAGCCCGATGTGCCCCGACGGGTCGACGGCGTACCGGACCCGGGTCCGCCAGCCCAGCCCGTCGGTCTCGCCCGGCACCGCCTCGACGATGACCGAGACGTCGACCTTGGCCAGGCGGCGCAGCTGCTCGGCCACGACCTGCGCCTTCAGCTGCCGCTGGGCGGCGAGGCTCGCGTGCTGCCAGTCGCAGCCCCCGCACGCGCCGGGCCCGCTCCATGGGCAGGGCGGGGTGACGCGGTCCGGCGACCGGTCTTGGACGTCCACCGCGTCCGCGCGCAGGTAGCGAGACTTGGGGCCGATCTCGGTGACCACCGCCACGACCTGCTCGCCGGGCAGCGCATGACGGACGAACACGACCTGGCCGTCGTGTCGGGCGACGCAGTGACCGCCGTGGGCGACGGCTCCGACGACCAGCTCCAGCCGGTCGCCGACGGTCGGCGTCAGCGTCCGTCCTCAGTCATCGCTACCGGCTCGGCCCCGTCGACGGTCGCGGCGCAGCGACTTCTGCACGACCTTCTCGGCAACCGCCGGCGTCGGCTCACCACGGCGTACGGCACCGGCCCCGAAACCCTCCGGGCGCTCCGCAGCGGCCGCCGACGACCTCAGCTGGTAGGGAACCGAGACGACCACGACGCCAGGGGTGAACCGCAGCCGGGTCTTCAGCCGCAAGGCACTCTGGTTGTGCAGCAGGGTCTCCCACCAGCGGCCGACCACGTACTCGGGGATGTAGACGTCGACGATGTCCCGCGGGCTCGCCGCCCGCAGCTCCCGCACGTAGTCCACGACCGGTCGGGTGATCTCGCGATACGGCGACTCCAGCACCTTCAGCCGCACGGGTATGTCGGCGGTCTCCCACTCGTGGATCAGCAGCTCGGTCTCGGCCGGGTCCACGTTGACGGTCAGCGCCTCGAGGGTGGCCGGTCGGGAGGCCCTGGCGTAGGCCAACGCGCGCAGGGCCGGCTTGTGCAGCTTCGACAGCAGCACCACGGCATGGATCCGGGACGGCAGCATGACCGACTCCTCGTCGGCATGGAGCTCGTCGGCCACCTTGGCGTAGTGGCGGCTGATCGCCTTCATCAGCACGAACAGCACCGCCATGAACACGATGGCCAACCAGGCGCCCCGCACGAACTTGGTGATCAGCACCATCGTCAGCACCGTGCCGGTCATGCACATGCCGAAGAAGTTGATCACCCGTGACCGCATCATGTGTCGACGGGCGGCGGGGTCGACCTCGGTGCGCAGGAGGCGGGTCCAGTGGCGCACCATGCCGAGCTGGCTGAAGGTGAAGGAGACGAACACGCCGACGATGTACAGCTGGATCAGCTTGCTGACGTCGGAGTTGAACACGTAGATCAGCACCGCCGCGGCAGTGGCGAGGAAGACGATGCCGTTGCTGAACGCCAGACGGTCGCCGCGGGTGTGCAGCTGCCGAGGCAGGTACCCGTCACGGGCCAGGATCGAACCGAGCACCGGAAACCCATTGAAGGCCGTGTTCGCGGCGAGGACCAGGATCAGCGCGGTGAGGATCGAGACCACGTACGCCAGCACCGGGACGTTGCTGAACACGGCGTTGGCCACCTGGGCGATGACGGTCTTCTGCGACTGCCCGGCCGGCAACCCGATCAGGTCTGCGTCCTTGTCGGTGACCTTGACGTTCGTGTAGAGCGCCAACCAGGTGATCCCGGCGAACATCGCCATCGAGATGGTGCCGAGCAACAACAAGGTCGTGGCGGCGTTCTTCGACTTGGGCTGCTTGAAAGCCGGGACCCCGTTGCTGATGGCTTCGACACCGGTGAGCGCCGTGGTGCCGGAGGCGAACGACCGCATGACCAGGAACCCCACGGCGAGCCCGGTGAACGACCCTGACGCGACGATCGTCCAGTCGGCGCTCTCAGCCTGGATCGTGGCGCCCATGGCGATGCGGGCCAAGGCCCACGCGAGCATGAAGAAGATCGACGCGATGAACGCGTAAGTGGGTACTGCGAACGCCGTGCCCGACTCGCGCACGCCCCGCAGGTTCATGAACGCGATCAGCGCGATCAGGGCCAGCGACGCCACCACCTGGTGGGCGACCAAGGGCTGCCACTGCGACGCCAGGTTGTCGACGGCCGAGGCGATCGAGACCGCGACGGTCATCACGTAGTCGACGAGCAGTGCGCTGGCCACCACGAGCCCGGCGTTCTTGCCGAGGTTGGTCGTGACCACCTCGTAGTCGCCGCCACCACTGGGGTAGGCGTGCACGTTCTGCCGGTACGACGCGACCACGGTGGCGAAGACCAGCACCACCGCGGCGGCCACCCAGGGCGCGAACCGGTAGTAGCTGAAGCCTCCGATCGCCAGGACGAGCAGGATCTCCTGGGTCGCGTACGCGTTGGACGACACCGCGTCGCTGGCGAAGACTGGGAGGGCGATCCGCTTTGGCAGCAACGTCTCGCTGAGCTTGTCGCTGCGCAGGGCGCGACCCACGAGGAGCCGCTTCACGCCCGAGGTCAGGTTGGCCACGTGCGCCGATGCTAGTGGTCGTCGACGGCCGGTGCCCCGCGCAGGGCCGCGCCCCGGTACCGTGAGTCCTCGTGCACGTAGTGATCATGGGATGCGGCCGGGTCGGCTCCAGCATTGCCCACACCCTCGACGAGTCCGGCCACTCCGTAGCGGTCATCGACCAGAACCCCGAGTCGTTCCGCAAGCTGGGCCCCACGTTCTCGGGACGAACCGTCACGGGGGTCGGGTTCGACCGCGACACGTTGCGCGAGGCCGGCATCGACGAGGCCGATGCCTTCGTCGCGGTCAGCAGCGGTGACAACTCCAACATCGTGTCGGCGCGGGTGGCCCGCGAGACCTACGGGGTCGAGAAGGTCGTCGCCCGCATCTACGACCCCCGACGCGCCGAGATCTACCAGCGGCTCGGGATCCCGACCGTGGCCACGGTGCGTTGGACCGCCGACCAGACTCTGCGCCGGATCCTCCCCGAGGCCGTGCACGAGGAGTACCGCGACCCCAGCGGCTCCGTCGTCCTGGCCGAGTTCCCGGTGAACCCGGCCTGGATCGGTCGACGGGTGGCCAGCATCACGAGCGAGACCGGGGCACGGATCGCGTTCCTGACCCGCCTCGGCGAGGGCCTGCTGCCCGGTCCGGACACGGTCTGGCAGGAGGGCGACGTGTTGCACGCGTTCACCACCGACGCCGACGCCGGGTCGGTGGCCGGCGCACTGGGCCGCGAGCCGGAGGCGCACACATGAGGATCGCCATCGCCGGGGCGGGCAAGGTCGGACGGTCCATCGCTGGTGAGCTGCTGGCCCACCACCACGAGGTGCTGCTGATCGACGAGGACGCCGACAACTTCCGCGCCGACATGGTCGGCGCCGAGTGGCTCCTCGGCGACGCGTGCGAGATCGCGTCCCTCGACGAGGCCAGGCTGCAGGACTGTCACGTGGCCATTGCCGCCACCGGCGACGACAAGGTCAATCTCGTCGTCTCGCTGCTGGCCAAGACCGAGTACGGCGTGCCCCGGGTCGTGGCCCGCGTCAATCACCCCAAGAACGAGTGGCTGTTCACCGAGGCCTGGGGGGTCGACGTGGCGGTATCGACGCCGCGGATGCTCTCCGCCCTCGTGGAGGAGGCGGTCAGCGTCGGCGACGTGGTCCGCCTCATGGAGTTCGAGCAGGGTGAGGCGAACCTGGTCGAGATCACGTTGCCGAGCGATGCACCGGTCGTGGGGGCGCGACTGGCCGACATCACGTGGCCGATCGACGCCGCCCTCGTGGCGATCGTGCGCGACGGCCGCGTGATCGTTCCGACCAAGGACGATCCGCTCGAGGACGGCGACGAGCTGATGTTCGTGGCCGCGCCCGAGGCCGAGGCGCAGCTGCAGGAGATCGTGACGCCTCAGGCCTGATCGGGCTCCTCGGCCGCGGCCTCCTCGCCCCCCAGGTGCTGGACCAACGGGGGGGCCCGACGGATCGCCGCATAAGTGACGAAGCCCACCATCAGGTACAACGGCCAGCCCATGATCAGCCGGGCGAAGCCGAGGGCCACCACGGCGTCGGCCTTGTACAGCGGGTACTGCACGAGCAGCCGGACCGCGAACAGCAGCGCCCACAGCCAGCTCAGCCGGGTGTAGAGCCTGCGCCGAGCGGGGTCGTCGCGCCACGCGGAACCCTCGCCCAGCAACGGGCCGGCAATGACACCCACCAGGGGCCACCCGACCAGGATCGAGACGAGCAGCGCCACGCCGTAGGTCGCCTGGATCAGCAGGCCAGGTGCGTAGAAGTTGACCGCCCGGCCGGTGAAGGCGGCGAGCAGCGCGGCGAAGCCCACGCCGACCAGTCCGTAGACCGTCTGTCGTCGGTCCTCGTGCCGCACGATCCGGATCACCGCCAGGAGCAGCGCCGTCGCCACGGCGGCGACCAACGCGGCGCTCAGCTCACGGGTAGGCCACCACGCATTCCCGGCGGCGTACATGAGGGCGAACACGATCCCCGGGAAGCCGGAGTCGAACAGGCCCCGGCGGCCACCGATCGCCTCGGCGACGTCGATGCCGCCGAGCTGGCCGCCGGAGCTCACTCCCCCGCCGGGCGCAACTCGTAGCGCGGGTTGTACATCGTCAGCTGGCCGTGCTGACGGGTGATCCGACCCGTGGCCGTCAGGGTCCGCCCCGGGGTGATCCCGCGGATCCGACGACGTCCCAGCCAGACCAGCGTCAGGGCTGCGCTGCCGTCGAACAGCTCGGCGGTCAGCGCGGGAACACCGGCCCGCGGCCGCAGGATGACCTGGCGGATCCGGCCACTGATCACCACCGGCTCGGCCAGCGGCGCGGCAGCGATCGAGACCGCCCCGAGGCCCTCGGCATGATCCCGGAGCTCGGCGGCGTCGACGTCGCGTTCGGTGCGACCGAAGCGGTTGCGCAGGCCTTGCAACCCACGCGACGCGGCCGGGTTCGACATGACGAAGAGGCTAGCCCGCGCCGGGCGTGCCGTCGTCGGGGATCTGCGCCTCGGCCGGCAAGGTCAGGACGAGCGGCTCCCGCGGAGGAGCGGCATGGTCGCCCCGGTTGACCAGGACCCCGGCGAACACGTCCTCGATGGCCAGCGCGGCCGACCGGTCGGTGGCCGCACGGCCGCTGATCAACCCACGCACGAACCAGCGGGGTCCGTCGGCCCCCACGAACCGCATCGGTTCGGTCGACGTCGCGCCGTCCGGGAGCGTGACCGGGACGTCGGCCACCAGCTCGGCCCCGAACCGTCCGGACTCGTCGCGTGCGGTTCCCCCCGACTCGACGACCGCCGCCGCGATCTCGGCGCGGATGTCGTCCCAGATCCCCCCGGAGCGCGGGGCCGCGAACGCCGACATCTGCACCGCGCTCTCCTCGATGACCACGGTGACGGCGATCAGGTTGCCGGCCTCGTCGGCGTCGACCCGCACCTCCATCCCGTCGATGCCGGGGACCAGCAAGGCCCCGAAGTCGACCAGAGGCGCAGCCGCCGCCAGATCGACGTCCGCCGCGTCGCGCGGACCGCCCTCGAGCGGCATCGCGGGCCCGACGTCTGCGCCGGCACCGTCTCCGTCGGCATCGGGGTCGATGGCGTCCAGGTGGGCCGCGTCGCCCTCGACGGGCTCGCCGTCCTTGCGTCGGCGGAACATCGTCACGCTCCCTGCTGCGCGGCGCGCGCGTCGTCGTCTGCCGCCGACCGTCCGGTCGACCCGAATCCGCCGTCCCCACGGGCCGACCCGGGCAACCCGGTGACCTCGTGGAAACGCACCTGCTCGACCCGCTGGACGACCAGCTGGGCGATCCGGTCACCCCGGCGCAGCTCCACTGCCTCGCGTGGGTCGAGGTTCACGACAGCCACCCTGATCTCGCCGCGGTAGCCGGCATCGACGGTTCCCGGCGCATTGGCCACGGTCAGCCCGTGCTTGAACGCCAAGCCCGAGCGCGGGTGCACGAACGCGGCGAACCCGGCGGGAAGGGCGATCGCCAGGCCGGTGGGGAGGAGCGCCCGTTCCCCGGGCTCGATGCGGGCGTCGACCGTGGTGAGCAGGTCCACGCCGGCGTCTCCGGGGTGGGCGTAGCCGGGCAGGGGAAGACCGTCGTCGAGGCGCTGGACCAGGACGTCGACCGGATCGGCGCTCACGGGTTCACCTCGAACCCGCTGGCCACCGCGGCGCGGTCGGCACTGGCGACGAACGCCTCGACGTCGGCGGCTCGTCCGTTCTCCCGGAAGTGCTCGATCGACACGGTCACGAACACCGCGGCCGCCTCGACGCCGATCGGACCGTCCGGCGCACCCAGGCGCCCCACCGCCCGACTGTAGATCTTGCGTCCGGCGATGCCGATGCACTCGGCGGTGATGTACAGCGTGGTCCCTACCGGGACCGGCCGACGGAAGTCGGTCTCCAGGTGCCCCGTGACCGCAGGCACGCGCAGCAACCACGTGACCGCCCCGAGCGCCTCGTCGAACGCCGCGCTGAGCAGGCCCCCATGGGCCAGGCCGGGCGCCCCCTGGTGGTGCTCGTTGACGGTGAACTCGGCATGGATCCGGCAGCCGGCGCCTGCGGTGACCTCCATGTGCAGCCCGGTCGGGTGCTGCGGGCCGCAGCCGAAGCAGACGCGGTAGTGCGAACCGATCCGCTCGCCCGGCGGCGGCGCCTCGGGATGGCGTTCGGGACTGGTCGCGTGATCGGGCGGATCAACGGCTCGGCGGCTCACGCGCCGACCCTACCCAGCCCGGGTGCGGCCGCCGATGCGACGCTGGGCGGGTGAACCGCTCCACCGACCCGGTCGTGACGTACCGCGAACGCCTGTGGGTGCCCTGGTGGGGATGGCTGCTCGTCACCGGCCTGGCCGGCATGCTCGGCATCGCCTACGGGTACGCCGTCCAGGCGTGGGTCGGGTGGGTGTTGTTCGTGGTCGTGGCCGGGCTGGCCGGCTGGGGTCTGACCCGGCTCGCCGTACCGGTCGTGGTCGACTCCGAGGGCCTGCGGGTGGGCCTGGTCTTCCTCGAACGCGAGTACCTCGGCGCGGCCCGGCCGTTGAGCCCCGACGAGGCTGTGGCCGTGCGCGGCCGGGATGCCGACGCCCGCGCCTACGTGGTGCTGCGCGCCTGGATCCAGACGGCGGTCCGGGTCGACGTCGCCGACGACCGCGACCCGACCCCGTACTGGTTCGTCTCGACCCGACACCCCCAGCGACTGGTGGCCGCGATCACCGATGCGGCAGGCTGGCCGACGAGCCGTCGACCGTCAGCGTCGGAGGCGCCCACCGAGGAGGAACCTGCATGAGCGACACATCCGCCGAGCCGGTCGACGACCAAGGCTCCGACATGGTGGTCCGGGTCGCCACCACCGTGGCCGCGCTGGCGGCCGGGTTCGCCGCCCAGCGGGCCTTGCAGGCCGGATGGCGCCTGGCGACCGGCAAGTCCGCACCGACCGCTGATGACGACGACGTGTCGCTCAGCGAGATCCTGGTGTTCACGGCCCTGAGCGCGGGGGCGGTCGCCGTGATCCGGGTGTGGGCGAGCCGGAGCGCCCGCAAGGCGGTCGTCCGCAGCCGCAGCCGCCACCAGGAGCAGCCGGCGACCGTCTGACGCCGCCGGAACAGTCAGGCGCCGTCAGACGCAGTCACGCACGGTCAGGAGCAGTCGCGGCAGACCGGCTGTCCCTTGACCTCTTTGGCCAGCTGGCTGCGGTGGTGGACCAGGAAGCAGCGGCTGCAGGTGAACTCGTCGGCCTGCTTGGGCACGACGCGGACGGTCAGCTCCTCGTTCGACAGGTCGGCGCCGGGCAGTTCGAGGTTCTCGGCCAGCTCCGTCTCGTCCACGTCGACCGAGGACGCCGCCAGGTCGGCCCGACGGGCCTTGAGCTCCTCCAGGCTGTCGGAGTCGAGCTCGTCGTCGGTCTTGCGCGGGGTGTCGTAGTCGGTCGCCATCGGGTGAAGAGCCTCCTGCGGTGCGGGTGCCGGGGCGGGCAGTCCCCGGCGCCCTGGGTAACGATCCGGAGGGCCATTTCATGCCCGTCCGGGGCGCCGATTGTGCCCGACGCCCTCCGCCGTTGACGGGTCGGGGTCGATCAGAGGTCGGTGCGCGGAGTTGGATGGTGCCCGGTCGCGGCCCGCGACGCCAGGACGACACGGCTAACGGCAGGTGAAACCTATGGCTCTGTACGCCCTGGGTGATCGCGTCCCCGACGTCGATCCCGACGCCTACGTCCACCCGGACGCGGTGGTGATCGGGCAGGTGCGACTCGGGCCCGGAGCCAGCGTCTGGCCCGGGGCGGTCCTGCGCGGGGACTACGGCTCGATCGTCGTGGGCGCCCGGACATCCATCCAGGACGGGGCCGTGGTCCACGCGACCAGCGAGCTCCAGACGGTGATCGGGGCCGGCTGCGTGGTCGGACACCTGGCGCACCTGGAGGGGTGCGTCGTCGAGGACGACTGCCTGATCGGGAGCGGATCGGTGGTCCTCCACCAGGCCCGGGTCGGGGCGGGAGCCCTGGTCGCGGCGGGGGCGGTGGTCGGCCCGGGCGTGCAGGTCCCCGAACGAGCCATGGCCCTGGGCGTGCCGGCCCGGATCCGCGAGAACGCCGTCGAGCCCGGCCGCTTCGCCGGGTCGGCCCAGCGATACGTGGAAAACGCCCGGGAGTACCGGGCGACCCTGCGCCGGCTGGACTGAGCCGGAACCGGCCCGCCAGACCCTCAGGCGTCGACCTCGTCGAGCAGGGTCGCGAACGCGGCGAAGAGCCGCGAGCCGGCGGCGAGCACGAGGGGGCCGCGCCGGAGGTCGGCCCGCACCTCGACCACGGCGCCCGCCTCCTCGGCGATGAGGCGCCCGGCGGCCAGGTCCCAGGGCGCCAGACCCCGTTCGTAGTAGGCGTCGACCTGTCCGGCGGCCAGCGAGCAGAGGTCGACCGCCGCGGCGCCGAACCGACGGATGTCGCGCACCCTTGGCAGCAGCCCCGGGAGCGCGTCGGCCTGTTCGGCCCGGTGCTGCGCGTCGTAGGAGAAGCCGGTGGCGACCAGCGCCAGGGCGAGGTCGGCGCAGGTCGACGCCGACAGCGGGCGCGAGTCGGCCCGCGCACCGCCGCCCAGAGTCGCGGAGAAGACGGTCCGCCAGGTGGGCACCGACACCGCTGCCGCGACCACGACGCCGTCGAGCTCGGCCGCGACGCTGACGCCCCAGCCGGGCAGCCCGTAGAGGTAGTTGACCGTCCCGTCGAGCGGATCGACGATCCACCGGACCCCGCTCGTCCCGACCGTCTCCCCACCTTCCTCGCCGAGCATCGCGTCGTGGGGCCGGGCCCCGAGGAGTCGCTCGCGCAGCAGGTCCTCGGCGGCCGTGTCCATCACGGTCACGACGTCGGTGGGCGTGGACTTGGTCGACGCGACGGTGACCCCGCGCTGCCCTTGGGCCAGCAGCTCCCCCGCGGCGGCCGCGGCATCGCGCGCCAGCTCCAGCAGCTGCGTCGGCGGCGGGGGTGAGGGCATGTCGCGACGCTAGTCGCTGCCCGCGAGGGCGGGACGGGGTCCGCGCGGGTTGGCGCAGCAGCCGGCCGCGCACCGGTCAGGGGCGGCCGAAGTCCCGGCAACGCGCAGCCGCTGGTCGGCCGGCCGGTCGGTCAGCCGCTCGGTGACCAGCGCCCGCACCATCGCCACGAACCGGGCGTCGGTGCCCGGGGTGGCGGCCCGGGTGAAGGCGAGGCCGACCTCCTCGGCGCGAGCGGCAGCCTGCACGTCCAGGTCCCACAGCACCTCGATGTGGTCGGAGACGAACCCGATCGGCACCACGACAACCGCCGTCACGCCGTCTCCCGCCAGGACCTCAAGATGCCGGCTCACGTCGGGTTCCAGCCAGGGCTGCTCCGGGGGCCCGCTTCGGCTCTGGAAGACCAGCGACGCCGGCCGCACCACTCCCGTGCGTCGGGCCACCGCGTTGGTCACCCAGTCGGCCACCTGGCGATGCTGCGCGACATACGCCCCACCCGGCCCGGCCTCGGTGCCGTCGCCGCTGCGGTCCGCGAGGGCCTGCGGCAGCGAGTGCGTGGTGAAGACGAGGTGCGCCTCGGCCCGCCGTGACACGGGCAGGTCCTCGAGCGCGACGATCGTCGCGTCCACGAACGGCTCGACGAAACCGGGGTGGTTGAAGTAGGGCCCGATGCGTTCGACGGACAGGTCGGTGCCGTCGCCGCAGGCCTCGGCCAGGTTCTCGCGGTACTGACGACACCCCGAGTACGACGAGTACGCGGAGGTGAAGAACGCGAGCACCCGGCGCACGCCGTCGCGGCGCATCTGCGACATGGTCTCGGCCAGGAGCGGATACCAGTTCCGGTTGCCCCAGTACACGGGGAGGTGCAGATCGTTGCGCGCGAAGTCGTCCTGGATCGCGGCGAGCAGCTCCCGGTTGTGTGTGTTGATCGGGCTCACCCCGCCGAAGTGGTCGTAGTGCCGACCGACCTCTCGGAGGCGTTGCGGCGGGATGTCGCGCCCACGCGTCACGTTCTGCAGGAACGGAAGGACGTCCTCCGGCCCCTCGGGACCCCCGAACGAGACCAGGAGCAACGCGTCGAACTCCGCCATGCCCCGATCCTGGCAGTGACGCCGCGCTGGCGACACTCGAAGGGGGAGCGCGGTTCGCTAGCGTCGGCGCGTGGCCAACCGGTACGCCCAGCTGATCCGGACCCGCGGCGGACCAGGCTTCTCGGCCGCTGCGTTCTTCGGCCGGCTGCCCTTGTCCATGGGCGGCATCGCCCTCGTCCTGCTCGTCGTCAGCTACACGGACTCCTACGGGGTCGCGGGCACGGTCGACGCCACCTGGGCCTTGTGCGGCGCCTTCGCGTCGCCGTTGATCGGACGCCTCGTCGACCGCCGGGGCCAGTCCCGCGTGGTGGGCCCCCAGCTGGTCGTCCACGTCGCTTTCGTCGTGGCCCTCGTGGCGCTCGTGGTCGGCGGGGCTCCGCAGTGGACCTGGTACGTCGCGGCAGCGATCTCCGGAGCCGCGCTCCCCGCGGTCGGGTCGTTGGTGCGAACCAGGTGGACCTACGTGCTGGGCGCCGGTCCGCTGATCCGGACCGCGTACTCGTGGGAGTCGGTGGTCGACGAGTTCATCTTCGTCATCGGCCCGCCGGCGGCCACGATCTGCTCGGTCGGTCTCGGAGCCGCCCAGGCGGTGTTGTTCACGATGCTGCTCGGCGCGGGCGGCACGACCGCCCTCATCGCGCAGCGACGCACGGAGCCTCCCCCCAGCGGCCTGCAGCGGCGGACCGGCCCGGCAGTGTGGCGACGACCCGGGATTCCCCCCCTGCTCGCGACCATGGCCGTTCTCGGCGGAGTCTTCGCCGGGATCGAGGTCGCCGTCATCGCGCTCGCCCGCAGCGAGGGCCAGACCGCGACCGCCGGCCTCGTCCTCGCCGGGTGGTCGCTCAGCAGCATGGTGGCGGGGTTGGTCGTCGGCGGCCTGCACCGCAACCCGCCGCTGGGTCGCCAGCTGCTCGTGAGCACCGTCGTCATGTCGCTGCTGCTCCTGCCCTTGCCGATGACGACCGGGCTGACTCCGGTGGCGGTGCTGCTGCTGCTCGGCGGATTTGCCATCTCCCCGGCGTTGATCGCCGGCTTCCAGCTGGTCGACCAGCTCGTGCCGACCGAGCAGCTGACCGAGGGACTCACCTGGATCTTTGCGGCCTTGAGCGTGGGATTCGCCTTGGCCACGGCCCTGTCGGGGATCGTCGTGGACCGCAGCGGGCCGGTCGCGGGGTTCTGGGTCGGAATCGTCGCCGCCCTGCTGGCCACCCTCATGGCGCTGCTGGGGCAGCGCACGTTCCGACCGCAGCCGGCCTGACCTTCGGTCAGCTCGGCGTGGGGGTCGGCGTCGAACGGGTCGGGGTCGGGGTGGGGGTCGGCGTGGGGGTCGGCGTCGAACGGGTCGGGGTCGGCGTGGGCGTGGGCGTGGGTGTGGGGGTTGGCGTCGGGGTCGGGGTCGGGGTCGGGGTCGGCGTCGGAGTCGGGGTCGGCGAGACGGTCTGGGTGACCGTGGGCGCCGGCTGCGGTCGGAAGATGCGGACGATCGTGGTGCCCCCGACGTCGTGTCCGAACAGGGAGGCGAGCGGGCGACCCGTCACGAGCTCGAATGTCGTGATGAACGCCATGGCCGCGGCGAACACCGCCACCGCGACCAGCGCGATCCGGCCCCAGTGGTACCCGTCGTTGCCCTCCAGACCCAGCGGGTCGAACTCGCGCGGGTCGAGCTCCATGGTCGTCTCGGCGGGCGCTTCGGCCGCGGAGGGCTCCTCGAGCGCCGCCGGGGGATGTGCCGGCGGGGCGGACGCCGTTGACGCGCTCGGCGGTGCACCGGCGGCGGCCTTGGCCTGCGCCAGCCGCTCGCGGGCCTGGCGCAGCGAGTGCTCGTAGAGCGCAAAGAGGACGGTGAAGACCGAACTGACGAGGGCTGCACCGACCACGGTCCCGCCGACCCCGACGATCGAGGCGGCGAAGGCCGCGGTCGCCGCGGCTGCCGCGCCGGCGACCACCTGGGTCAGGCTGATCTGCAGCCGCCTGCGTTGCCCACTCATGTCCGCTCCATTGTCACAGGCGTCGATGGTCACCGGGGTGGTCGGGCACCCGGCGGGGCCGCCGCGCCGACCCGGACCCGGTGTGACACGAGCGGTTCGGCTCGGCCAGGATGGGCGGAACGCCCACGGGCACGACGCAGTCGAGGGAGGTCACGCACCGATGCGCGACGCACGCCTGGTCGGGCTCAACGACGACGGCACCCGCCTCGTGCTCGAGCTTCCTGGCGGGGAGCGGGTCACCGTCCGCGTCGACGCCCAGCTGCGGGCCGCGGTGCGCCAGGACCGCTCCCGGCTGGGTCAGCTGCAGATCGAGACCGAGAGCCGCCTCCGACCCGCCGAGATCCAGGCGCGGATCCGCTCCGGGCGCACGCCTGAGGAGGTCGCCGCCGAAGCCGGGATCAGCGTCGAGCGGGTCGAGCGGTATGCAGTACCGGTCCTGCACGAACGCGAGCACATGGCGCAGGCCGGCCAGGCCGCCGGGGTCCGACGTGAAGGCGCCGTGGAGCTCCTCGGCCAGCTCGTGGGAGCGCGGCTCGAGGAGCACGGGGTGTCGCTGGAGGGCCTGGCCTGGGACTCGTGGCGCCGCGACGACGGCTCGTGGGAGCTGACCCTCACGTACGCGATGGAGGGCAAGGAGCGCACGGCGCAGTGGGTGTTCGACGCCGCGCGCACCGTGGTCACCGCCGACGACGACGAAGCCCGTTGGCTCACCGACGACGCCCCCGAGCCGGCGCCCGAGGCGTCGGTGCACCGCTTGCGGCCGGTGCGCAAGAAGAAGGCCCCGAAGGCCCCCGACCCCGACGAGGTGTTCGACCGCGAGGCGCTGGCCGAGGCCGCGGCCGAGGTCGACGAGCCGGCGGAGGACGACGCGGTGGAGGTCGACCTGTTCCACGTCGACGAGCCCGTCGACGAGCCCGTCACCGACCCGGAACCCGACGTCGTGGAACCCGAGGCCGAGACGGAGCCGGCGGCTCGCAAGGGACGGGCCAGCGTGCCGAGCTGGGACGAGATCCTCTTCGGCTCGCGCAAGCCCGAGTAGCGGCGCTCACCGCGGGTCGGGCCCGGTGGCGACCGGTCGCTGCCGTTTCGTGATCCAGTCGCTCCAGGACCCGGCGTACAGCGCCGCCCGCTGCCCGACCAGCGCCAGGGCCAAGACGGTGTGGGCGGCGGTCACTCCGGACCCGCAGTACGCGGCGACCGGGCGGTCGTCGTCGGTCGGCGCTCCGATGCCGGCGAACGCCTGACGCAGGCGCTCGGGGTCCCGGAACCGTCCGTCGGCACCGACGCTCGCCCCGGTCGGCAGGTTGACCGCCCCGGGGATGTGACCGGCCACCGGATCGACCGGTTCGAAATCCCCGCGGTAGCGGGCCGGAGCCCGGACGTCGATCAGGCACCCGCGGGCTGCGACGTCGGCGGCGCCCTCCGCGTCGACGACCGGCAGACCACCGGGCACCGACGTGAAGTCACCGGGCTCGGGCGGCAGCTCGTCGGTCGCCACGGGTAGACCGACGTCGACCCAGGCGCGGAAACCGCCGTCGAGCACGTGCACGTCGTCGTGGCCGAAGTACCGCAGGCACCACCAGGCGCGGGCCGCGGACGTGGCGTCGGACGCGTCGTACACGACCACGGTCCGGTTGCGGCTCACCCCCAGGCGACGCATCGACAAGGTGAAGTCGAGCGGGGTCGGCAACGGATGGCGCCCACCGCGCCCCGGCCGACCGGCCAGGTCGCGGTCGAGGTCGCAGAACACGGCGGTCGGGATGTGTCCGGCGTCGAAGGCCTGGCGCCCCGGTGGCCCGTTCAACGTCCACCGGACGTCGAGGACGCAGAGCTGGGCGCCGGTGGCGAAGGCATCGGCCAGCTGGGTCGGGGTGAGCAGCTCCGGTGAACCCATCGACCGATCGTCTCGCAGATGGCAGGCTCGTCGGTATCCCCTGATCTGGAGGCAGTCGTGTCGACGGTGACCACGCGCAAGGACGGTCAGCCCACGTGGGTGGAGCTGGCCAGCGAGGACCCGGACGGGTCGCGAGCGTTCTACGGCGCACTTCTCGGCTGGGAGTTCGAGGTGTTCGGCGAGGAGTTCGGCCGCTACTCGATCGCACGCAAGGACGGCAGCGACGTCGCCGGCGTCGGCCCCAAGCCCGACGGCGTCCCGATGACGGCCGTCTGGAACCTGTTCCTGTCGACCTCCGACGTGGATGCGACCACGGCCAGGGCCGTCGAGCTGGGCGGCGTGGTCGCCGCCGGCCCCATGGACGTTCCCGGGAGCGGGCGGTTCGCCATGGTGCTGGACGTCACGGGCGCCATGGTCGGGCTGTGGCAGAGCCACGGCATGGACGGGTTCGGCATCGTCGCCGAGCCGGGAGCGTTCGCCTGGGGCGAGCTCTGGACCGGTGACAGCGAAGCTGCGCGTGCGTACTACCGCGACCTGTTCTCCTACCGGATCAACGACATGAGCTCCGACGGCTTCGTCTACGCCACGTTCCAGGTGGACGACGACGACGTCGCGGGCGTCGGGGTGCTGGACCCGACCTGGGGTGGCACCGTCCCGCCGCACTGGGCGGTGTACTTCGGCGTGGGCGACACCGACGCTTCGGTGCGGCTGGCCACCGAGCTCGGCGGACAGGTGATGGGCGAGGCGATGGACTCGCCCTACGGTCGCATGGCCACGCTCGTCGACCCGCAGGGCGCACCCTTCCGCGTCGTCTCAGGGACTGCTGGCTAGCCTGCGCGTGTGACGTCCGGCCCGTCGTTCCCGAACCTGTTCAGTCCGCTGCGGATCGGCGGGGTGACGGTGAAGAACCGCATCTTCTCGTCCGGCCACGACACCGTCATGGCGCATGACGGACAGGTGACGGACCGACTGATCGCCTACCACGAGGCGCGGGCCGCCGGCGGCGCCGGGCTCATCGTCGTCCAGGTGGCCGGGGTCCATCCCACGGCCAAGTACACCTTCCACGTGCTCATGGCCGACACCGACGACTGCGTCGCCGGGTACCGGGACCTGGCTTCGACCGTCCACGCCCACGGCTGTGCGATCTTCGGCCAGCTCTTCCACGGCGGCCGCGAGATCATGGAGAGCCAGGACGGCTCGCTGCCCGTCGCCCTGGCCCCGTCGGCAGTGCCGAACGAACGCTTCCACGTGATGCCGCGCGCGATGCCCGCCGCGCTGGTCGCCGAGGTCGTCCAGGGGTACGGCTCCGCTGCCCGGCGACTGCAGACGGCGGGGCTCGACGGCGTCGAGATCGTGGCGAGCCATGGTTACCTGCCCGCCCAGTTCCTGAACCCGCGCGTCAACCTTCGAACCGACGAGTACGGCGGGTCGGACGAGAACCGGCTGCGTTTCCTGCGCGACGTGCTGGCTGCCGTCCGCGGCGAGGTCGGCCGCGACTTCGTGGTCGGGCTGCGGATCTCCGGCGACGAGATCGGCCACGACGGGCTGAGCAGCGACGAGGCGTTGGCGGCGATCAGCGCCATCGACGCAGACGGGTCGCTGGACTACGTCAGCGTCGTGGCCGGGTCGTCGGCCACGTTGAGCGGGTCGGTGCACATCGCCCCGCCGATGAGCGAGCCCAACGCCTACACCGCACCGCTGGCGGCGAAGGTGAAGTCGGTGACGTCGGTCCCCGTCATGGTCGCCGGCCGGATCAACCAGCCGCACGAGGCCGAGGCGGTGGTCGCGAGCGGGCAGGCCGACCTGTGCGCCATGACGCGGGCGTTGATCTGTGACCCGCTCCTGCCGGCGAAGAGCCGTGACGGTCGGGCCGAGGAGATCCGGGCGTGCATCGGGTGCAACCAGGCCTGCATCGGCCACTTCCACGCCGGCTACCCGATCTCGTGCATCCAGAACCCCACCACGGGTCGGGAGCAGCAGTACGCCGTGCTGCCCCCGATCGCCGTGCGCCGCACGGTCATGGTGGTCGGTGGTGGGCCGGCCGGGATGAAGGCGGCCGTCGTCGCCGCTGCGCGGGGCCACGACGTCACGCTGTACGAAGCCGACCGACGGCTCGGCGGCCAGGTCCGACTGGCCGAGCAGCTCCCGGGCCGGGCCGAGTTCGGCGGCGCCGTGACCAACCTCGAGTCAGAGCTGCAGCGCGGCGACGTGCGGGTGGTCACGGGCACGGTCGTCGACCTCGACCTGGTGGTCGACCAGGCGCCGGACGTGGTGGTGGTCGCCACGGGTGCGCGGCCACGGCACCCACAGCTGGAGCTGATGGACGCCATGCCGGTGCTCGACGCCTGGCAGGTGATCACCGGCTCTGCGGTGCCGTCCGGGCGCGTGGTCGTCGCCGACTGGCGGCCGGACTGGATCGGGTTGGGGGTGGCCGAGCTGCTGGCTCGGGCGGGGCACCCGGTGACCTTGGCCGTCAACGGCTACCAGGCCGGCCAACGCCTGCAGCAGTACGTGCGGGACGTCATGGTGACCTCCGCCTTGCGGTCCGGCGTCGCGATCGTCCCCACCGTCCGGCTCTTCGGTGCCGACGAGGACACCGTGTACCTGCAGCACGTGCTGACCGGCGAACCGGTGATCGTCGACGACGTGGCCGCGCTCGTGCTCTCGCAGGGCCATGCTTCGGTGACCGGCCTGTACGACGCGCTCGCCACCCCCGAGTCGGGCTACACCGGGCCGGTGCATGCGATCGGCGACTGTCTGGCACCGCGAACGGTGGAGGAGGCGGTGCTCGAGGCCCTGCAGGTGGCGGCCGTCCTGTGACCGCCGCCGGGCTCAGCGCGTGGTCGCGCGGGACAGTGCCCGGGCGAACTCCAAGGCCCGCCCGACACCGTCGGCGCCGTCTCCGGCCTCGCTGACCCGAAGCGAGAAGTCGTCCAGCGCGGCCGTGCCCGTGTACCCGTGGTCGGCCTCGCAGTCGGGGTCCCCGCAGCTCGCCGGCTCGAGGTCGAGGCGGCTGACCACGCCCCAGCCGATCGTCAGCACGACCTCGCGGGGCAGCGACCCGGACACGTGGTTCACCGGGTCGTCGATCACCCGGCTGACCACCACCGAGCCGATCCGCTCCAGGCGCACAGCCTCGGTGGACGTGGCCGCGAAGGGAGTCGGCGTCGACTCGTCGGCCGGGTGGTCGTCGGTGTGACCTACCACCAGCCGGGTCGGGGTGAGCACCATGACCGTGAGGTGGCGGCGCAGCTCGTCGCGGTCGAACGTGGCCTCGTGGTGGACCAGGAACGAGACGACCGGCTCCCCGGCCAGGGACACCTCGAGGGAGTCCACCACCAGGTCGGGGTAGTAGCCGCAGCGTTCGACGGCATCGCGCAGGGCGTCGGCGGGACGAAGACCCGTGTCGGACATGGCGTCCATCATCGCACCGATTCGACCCCGGACGTCTCGACCGCTTCCCGGCCGTCCTGAGCAGGGGTCAGCCGGGCGCGCAGCGCGAGCATAGTCAGGCTGCCCAGCAGACAGCCGGCAGCGGTCACGACGACCCAGGCGCCGGACCAGCCGATCCCGATCATCGCGCCGGCGTACAGCGGGCCCACGACGCTGGCGAGGTTCCAGACCATGGACGCCGCTGCGTTGTAGCGACCCCGCGCCGATTCGACCGCCAGCTCGTTGACCAAGGCCGGGAACAACGGCGCCCACAGCGTCTCGCCCAGCCCGAACACGATGCCGGCCGCCGAGACGACGACCACGGCGACGGCGACCGTCGAGACGAGCACGGTGGAGCCGATGGCCAGCCAGTTGAGCGCCCACAGCACGCCAGCGAGCGCGAGCAGACGGGTGCGGCTGCGCCCGTCGATCCGCCGCAGCACGAGCAGCTGGGCGACCACGATCATCGCGGTGTTGAAGCCGAACGAGACGCCGAGCCAACGGGCCGGTACGTGGGCCACCTGGGTGACGTAGGCCGTGAAGCCGCTCTCCAGCTGGGCGTAGCCGAAGGTGACCAGGACCAGCCCACCCAGCAGCAGGCGCAGGAACACCCGGTCGCTGAGGATCTCGCGGTAGCCGACCGACTCGCCGGCTTGCTCGGTCTCCTCGTCGCTGAGCCGTCCGATCCCCCTGGGGACGGTGGCGAGCAGGCCGAGGCCCACGAGGTAGGTGGCGGCGCACAGGAAGTACAGGCGCTGGAACGTCGCGATCGACTCGGTCGACACCAGGACGGCGGCGACGATCCCACCCAGGCCCACGCCCAGGTTGATCACGGCGAACCGAACACCGAACAGCCAGGTGCGCTGCTCGGCGGGCACCAGCCGAGCGAACAGGGCGGTGCCCGCCGGCCATGCCCCACCGCCACCAGCGGCCATCAGCGTGGCCACCGCGAACGCCTGCCACAGATCGGTGACCTCGGCGAGCAGGACCACCGACAACGCCTCGATCGACAGCGCGGCGGCCCAGCACGCGCGGGGGCCGTAGCGGTCGATCGCGCGTCCCCACAGGGGAGCCGTCGCCAGCCCGCAGAAGGCGTTCCAGGCCAGGACGGCGCCGGCCTGGAAGATCGTCATGCCGCGGACCTGGTGCAGGTAGACGAGGAAGAAGGGCAGGACCAGCCCGAAGCCCGCCGCCAACGACAGGTCGGCCCCGAGCAGCACGCGCGCCGGGCGCGGCAGGCCGCGCAGCTGCTCGCGCAGGTGGGGCTGTGGCGTGGACACCACCTCACTGTCTCAGGTGGCACCGACGCGTGACGACCCGGTTTGGCCGGTCGGCGGCCCGGTCTAACCCAGCAGTCGACGGGCTGGGGCGTCCACCCGGGCGAGGGGTCGCGCCACCTGGATCCGGGCTCCGACGACGGCCAGCCCCGTCGGCGCGACGAGCACGGGTCGCAGCACCAGACGGCACACCTGGGGCAGGTCGTCGCTCAGTCGCCCGACCCGGCTCAGCAGGTCGCGCAGTGCCGACCGGTCCACGTCCATGCCCCCCGACTTGCCCTCGAGCAACGGTGCCGCCCGGGGGGTCGAGATGAGGTCGTCGACGTCCACGTCGGTCAGCGGCGGGATGCGGTACGCACGGTCGCCCAGCAGATCGGTCGCGACGCCGGACACCCCGAAGGAGACGACCGGTCCGAACAGTGGATCCTCGGTCGAGGTGATCTCGACCGCGACGCCGGTGGGCGCCATGTGCTGGACGAGCATGTCCTCCATGCCCAGCGGCGCCAGCTGGTCGCGCATCCAGACCACCGAGTCCGTCAACGACTCCGGGGAGGAAAGGTCGGGGTGCACCCCGCCCCAGTCGCTGCTCTCGCGGAGCACCCGCGCGCGGGACTTCAGGACCACGGGGTACCCGAGCTCGTCGGCCGCGGCGAGCGCGGCATCGACATCCCGGACCAACCGGGCCGGCCACAGCTGGATCCCGTAGGCAGCGAGCAGCGTCGTGGCTTCCGACTCGTCGAGGTCCACCGACGCCGTCGCAGACTCGTCCAGGCGGGACATCGCCACGTCGACGACCGCGCGCCCGGCCTCCACATCGGTGTGCGAGGGGTCGACCAGCGTGCCGGCGGGTCGTTTGCGCCACTGCGCGTAGTGCGTCACCGCAGCCAACGCCCGAACGGCGTCCTCGACCGCCGAGTAGGTGGGCACCGAACCGGCAGTGGGCACTCCCTGGTCGGAGATCCGGTCGAGCAGCTCGGGCGCCTGGGGTACCGCGAGCATCACCGCCGCGACCGGCTTGCTGGCGCCGGCAGCAACCCGCGCGACGGCCCGGGCCACGTCGCTGCCCGCGCCGAACGCGGGCGGGATGAACAAGGCGATGACGGAGTCCACGGCCGGGTCGTCGACGATGCCGGCCAACGCCCGCTGGTAGTCGTCGACGCAGGCCTGCGGCCGGAAGACGACCGACGGGTCGACGTGGTGCAGGTCGTTGCCCGCGATCGCGTCGACCGCCATCACGGCCATGGCGTCGGAGTTGGACACCACCGCCACCCTTGGTCCGTGCGGCAACGGCTGGAACGCCAGCAGCTGCGCGACGTCGAACATCTCCCCCAGGGTGTCCGTCTGGATCACCCCCGACTGCCGGAACATCGCGTCGACGGCATCCACCGGCAGATCCGTCGCGCGCACGGTGTGTCCCAGCGGCATTCCTTGGGTCGCCCGCCCCAGGCGGACCGCCACGATCGGCTTCTGCCGAGCCAGCCGACGGGCCACGCGGCTGAACTTCCGCGGGTTGCCGATCGACTCCAGGTACAGCAGGACCACGTCGGTGGCGTCGTCGTCCTCCCAGTACTGGAGCAGGTCGTTGCCGCTGACGTCGGCCCGGTTCCCCGCGGACACGAAAGTCGAGATGCCGAGTCCGCGACGCACTACGGCCTCGAGCAAGGCGATCCCCATGGCGCCGGACTGGGAGAAGAAGCCGATCTGCCCGCGTCCTGGCATGACCGGCGACAGCGACGCGTTCATCACGACGTTCGGGGCGGTGTTGATGACACCGAGGGCGTTCGGGCCGATCACGCGCATCCCGTTGGCCCGCGCCGTCGTGACCAGCGTGCGTTGGCGTTCTCGTCCGTCCGGCCCGGCTTCGGCGAACCCGTCGGAGACCACGATGAGCCCCAGGACACCGCAGGCAGCTGCATCGACGACCACGTCCTGGACACTGGCCGCGGGAACGGCGACCACGGCAAGGTCGACCGGCTCGGCGACGTCGCGCAGCGAAGGCACGGCCGCGAGTCCGGCTATTCGGTCCGCGTGCGGGTTGACCGGATGCACGGACCCCGCGAATCCACCGTCGACCAGGTTGCGGACCACGCGATGCCCCACGTTGTCGGGGTCGCGCCCGGCCCCGACGACGGCCACCACCCGCGCAGACAGCAGTCGCTCGACGGAGTGCGCGTCGGCGCGGTGCTCTCGCGCCTGCGACACGGCCAACAACTCGGCGGTCGGCTCGATCGCGAACTCCATGCGCACGATTCCCTCGACGAAGTCGGAGACCGGTCGGTACCCGGCGTGTCGGAACACGTCGATCATGCGGATGTTGTCGGGCAGGATCTCGGCGACGAACCGTCGGATCCCTCGCTCCCGCGCGGCCTGGGCGATGTGCTCGAGGAAGACCGTCGCCAAGCCCCGACCCTGGTGGTCGTCGCGGATGACGAACGCGACCTCGGCTTCGTCGTCGTCCTCGAGCCGGTCGTAACGGACGACGCCGATGATGTCGTCCCCCATCGTCGCCACCAGGGCGGCCCGCTGGTCGTAGTCGACGCCGGTGAAGCGCTCGACGTCGCGGTCGCTCAGCTGGGGGTAGGGCGCGAAGAAGCGGTAGTAGACGGTCTCCGGCGACAGCCGGGCGTGGAAGTCCCGCAGCCGCTGACGGTCGTCGACCCGGATCGGTCGAAGGTGACACGTGCCGCCGTCGCGCAGCACGACGTCGGCCTCCCACTGTTGGGGGTAGTCGGCCACACCCTCACGCTAGCGAGGTCGGGGCCGGCTGCTGCTGCGGCGCCGGTTCCGGTCGCTCGGCGCCCGCGGATCAGTTGGCCCGATCCCCTGGCCCCGCTTCATCGATCGCCCCGATACTTCGGCCATGGCCACGTACACGCTTCGTCAGCTCGAGTACTTCGTGGCGGTCGCTGAGTCGGGCACGGTGACCGGCGCCGCGAGCCGCGTCCACCTGTCGCAGTCGGCCATGTCCACGGCGCTGGCCGACCTCGAGCGGTCGCTGGGCGTCCAGCTGCTGCTTCGGCACCACGCCCGCGGCATCACCCTCACCCCGGCCGGCGACCGGCTGCTCGTGGCCGCCCGGCAGCTGCTCGGCCAGGCCGACGACCTGCAGACCCTCGCCGGCGACCTGGGCGACGACCTGGGCGGGCACCTGACGCTGGGCTGCTTCGCGATCCTCGCGCCGTTCGTGCTGCCCTCCGTGCTCGCAGCGATCGACGAACGGCTGCCGGGTCTCCAGGTGGCCACCACCGAGGAGCCCCTGGACCGACTCGAGAGCGGACTGCTCGAGGGGCGACTCGAGCTCGCCATCGGCTACGACCTGGGATTCGGCTCCGACATCGAGCGCCAGCAGCTGTTCTCGGTGGCACCCCACGTGGTGCTGCCCGTCGGACACCGCCTGGCGCGACGCAAGCGGGTCGGCCTCGCCCAGCTGGGCGACGAGCCCATGGTGCTCATGGACCTGCCGCACAGCCGCGACTACTTCGCCCAGCTCTTCGCGTCGGCCCACGCCACCCCCAACATCCGGTATCGCACCCACAGCGCGGAGCTGGCCCGGGCGCTGGTGGCCCGGGGCCTCGCCTACACGGTGCTGAACCTGCGCCCAGACACCGACCTCTCGATCGAGGGTCGCCCCTACGTCACCGTGCCACTGGACGTCAGCGACGAGCCCGACGCGCGCCTTCGGGTGGCGCTGCTGCGCCCAGGGGCGACTCGCCCCACTCGTCGCGCCCTGGCGGTGGCCGAGATCTGCCACCGGATCCTCGTTGCGGGATCGCCGCAGACCACCTGATCGTCGGGTCAGCGAGCGAGGGAACGCCTCGTCGGTCGTCCGATGAACCCACCACAACTTCAGCAAGTACCGAAGCGTCGAAGCGTTGCTTCGGTTCTTTCCGAAGCGTCGAAGCGTTGCTTCGGTTCTTTCCGAAGCGTCGAAGCGTTGCTTCAGAACGAAGCGGGCCTGGCACCCGGCCCGGTTGGATCGGCTGGATCGATTCCGGGTAACGATAAGTTCTGTTGGACGCGCCGCGCCTCTTGGGCCGACCATGACCCGACCGGCCCAGCCGGTCCATCGCAGCGCACCGCCCCTGGAGACCTCGCAATGATCCGCACCGGTGACGAGCACGGTCCGATGCCGTTCGGCAAGGATTCGGCCCGTCGGCCCGACCACGCGTGGCCGGGCCGCGTCACGAAGACCCGACCAGCCGCCGAGGGGCAGGCATGAGCCACCAGCGGATCCGGCCCTTCAACACCCGCGAGACCTACCCCGAGCAGGATCTCGACAACGACCTGTGCCAAGCCGTGGTGGCCGGCAACACCGTCTACCTGCGCGGGCAGATCGGCCAGGACCTCGACACTCGCGAGAGCGTGGGTGTCGGTGACGTCGAGGTCCAGGCCGAGCAGGCCATGGCCAACATCGCGATGCTCCTCGACGAGTCGGGCGCACGGCTCGAGGACGTCGTGAAGGTGGTCGTCTACCTCACCGACCCCCGGTTCCGCGAGCCCGTGTACCGGGTCATGGGGCGATGGCTGAAGGGCGTGCACCCGGTGTCCACCGGACTGGTCGTGAGCGCACTGGCCCGTCCTGAGTGGCTGGTCGAGATCGACGCCACCGCGGTCATCCCCGACGACCGACTGCCATGACCTTCAGCATCGCGGGACGCTGCGTGCGCACCGGAGCACTCGGTGTGGCCATCACGTCGTCGAGCCCGGCGGTCGCGGCGCGTTGCGCGTTCGTCCGTGCCGGTGTCGGTGCGGTGACCACGCAGAACGTCACCGATCCCAGGCTCGGCCCCGCACTGATCGACCGGCTCGCCGACGGCGAATCGGCTGCGGAGGCGATCGCCGGGGTCGCAGCGAAGGCAGACTTCGCCGAGCACCGGCAGCTCACCGCTGTCGACGCGCGAGGTGGGCGAGCGACCCACACGGGTCACCTGGCCCTGGGTACCCACGCCGCGTGCGAGGGCCGCGACTGTGTGGCCGCCGGCAACCTGCTCGCGGACGCGTCGGTGGTGAGCGCAGTGGTCACCGCGTTCGAGTCCGACCCGACACAACCGTTGGAGCAGCGCCTGATCGCCGCTCTCGCGGCCGGTCTGGCCGCCGGTGGGGAGGCCGGTCCCGTGCACTCGGCCGGTCTGCTCGTGGCTGACACCGTGGCGTGGCCGGTCACCGACCTGCGCGTCGACTGGCACGACGACCCGATCGGTCAGCTGCAAGGGCTCTGGGACCTGTGGCAGCCCCAACGCAACGACTACGTGACCCGGGCCCTCGACCCCACGAAGGCTCCCGGCTACGGCGTCCCCGGGGATCGGCGATGACCACTGCCCAGCAGGTCGTCGCGAACCGGGTGCAGGAGGACGCGCCGGCGCTGCTCGACCTGAGCCACCGGGTCCACGCCCACCCCGAGGCGGCGTGGGAGGAGCACCGGGCGGCGGCCTGGGTCGGCGAGGCCATGAAGGAAGCCGGTTTCGAGGTCACCAGCGGCTATCTCGGGCTGGACACGGCCGTCCGTGCCGAGTACGGGTCCGGCCCGCTGACGGTCGTGGTGTGCGCCGAGTACGACGCGCTCCCGGGGCTCGGCCACGCCTGCGGGCACAACGTGATCGCGGCGTCGTCGGTCGGTGCCGCCCGCGCCCTGGCCGCGGTCGCCGACCCACTCGGTCTGCGGGTGGTGCTGCTCGGCACGCCGGCCGAGGAGGGCGGCGGCGGGAAGATCGCGCTGCTGGACCGCGGCGCGTTCGACGACGCCCACTTGGCCCTGATGGCCCACCCCGGCCCGGTCGACGTGGCCGAGGCGCGCCCCTACTCCGTGACGCACTGGGCGGTCACCTACACCGGGAAGGCGGCGCACGCGGCCGCCTACCCCGAGGACGGCCGCAACGCCGCCGACGCCTTCACGCTGGCCCAGGTCGCGATCGGGCTGCTGCGCCAGCAGCTCCCTAGCACCGTTCGCGTGCACGGACTCCTGACGCGGGGCGGCGAGGTGCCCAATGCGATCCCCGAGCTCACGCGCGGACGCTGGTACGTCCGCGGCGAGACCACGGCCGAGCGGGTGGCCGCCGAAGGACGGGTGCGGCGCTGCTTCGAGGCTGGTGCCCTGGCCACCGGATGTGAGCTGCAGGTCGAACTGGAGAGCCCCCCGTACTCGGAGTTCCGCAACGATCCCGACCTTCTCGCCAGCTACCGCCGCAATGCCGAGGCGCTCGGCCGTCGATTCGACGACGCCGACACCGCGCTCGGGCGCATGAACCGGGCGAGCACCGACATGGGCAACGTCTCGCAGCGCATTCCGTCGATCCACCCCTACATCGGCATCGACTCGGCCCCGGCCGTGAACCACCAGCGCGAGTTCGCCGCCCACTGCGTCGGGCCAACTGCCGACCGCGCCGTCCTCGATGCGGCCACCGCGCTCGCGTCGACCGTCGTGGACGCCGCAACCGACGCCCAGGTCCGTGCCCGACTGCTCGAACGGCGGACACCGTGATCCGCCACACCTTGCGGTACGCCGGAGGCAGCGACGCCCTCGCGGGCAGGAAAGGAGCAGCGTGATGCAGCGCACGCGTGCGCAGTGGCAGGACGTCGCGGACGGTTTGGAGTTCCGTACTCAGGCCTTCATCGGCGGCCGATTCGTGTCCCCGGCCAGCGGTCGGACCCGCCCGACCGTCGCCCCGGCGTCGGGCCAGGTCCTCGCCGAGGTCAGCGAGTGCGGACCCGCTGAGGTCGACGCAGCAGTGCTCGCCGCGCGTGCCGCCTTCGAGTCCGGCGTGTGGTCGCGCGCTGGCGTCGACGTCCGCAAGGCGACCCTGCTGCGGTTGGCCGAGCTGATCCTCGCCAACCTCGACGAGCTCGCGGTCACCGACTCGCTCGACATGGGGAAGCTGGTCACGGACGCTCACGCGATCGACGTCCCGGGCAGCGCGGCGATCCTGCAGTTCTACGCGGAGTCGGTGGACAAGGTCGGCGGCGAGATCCCACCGACGGCCCCGGGCAACGTCGCGCTGGTGCAGCGCGTGCCGCTCGGCGTCGTTGCGGCGGTCGTTCCGTGGAACTACCCGCTGGAGATGGCGATCTGGAAGATCGCCCCGGCCCTGGCCGCCGGCAACTGCGTCGTGCTGAAGCCGGCCGAGCAGTCTCCGCTGTCAGCCCTGCGGCTCGCCGAGCTGGCCGCCGAGGCCGGTCTGCCCGACGGCGTGCTCAACGTGGTTCCCGGCGCCGGTGAGACCGTCGGCCGAGCGCTCGGCGAGCACCCCGACGTCGACGTGGTCACGTTCACCGGCAGCACCGAGGTCGGCAAGCACTTCCTGCGCTACGCCGGCAGCTCCACCCTCAAGCAGGTGTGGCTGGAGTGCGGGGGCAAGAGTCCGAACGTGGTCTTCGCCGACGTCGACGACCTCGACGAGGCGGCCGAGTACGCCGCACGCGGCATCTTCTTCAACCAGGGTGAGGTGTGTTCGGCGAACTCGCGGCTGCTCGTGCAGCGCGAAATCGTCGAGGAGTTCACCCGGGCCGTCGCTGACCGGGCCCGGCAGATCCGCGTGGGACACCCGTTCGACCCCGAGGCGGGCATGGGTCCCCTGGTGGACCGCCAGCAGACCGACCGCGTGGAGCACTTCCTGCGTCTGGGAGCCGAGCAGGGCGTCGTCGTCGCTGGCGGCCACCGGCTGACGATCGAGGGCTCTGACTGCTACGTGGAGCCCACCGTGCTGGCCGGCCTGTCCCCGGACGCCGAGCCGGTGCGCGAAGAGATCTTCGGCCCGGTTCTGGCGGTGCTGCCGTTCGACGACGAGCCCGAGGCCATCGCGCTCGCCAACGACAGCCGGTACGGCCTGGCTGCCTCGGTGTGGACGGGGAGCCTGTCCCGCGCCCATCGGGTGGCCGAGCGGCTGCAGGCCGGAACCGTCTCGGTCAACACCGTGGATGCCCTCGGCCCCACCACCCCGTTCGGCGGTTTCAAGCAGTCCGGTTTCGGCCGCGACCTTTCCTTGCACGCGCTCGACAAGTTCACTGGTCTGAAGACCACGTGGATCCGGTACTGATCGGTGAGCACCGATCAGCGAGAGGAGAACCCCATGAGCCACGACGTTGCCGCCCTGGAGGCATCCGACCGCGCTCACATCATCCACCCCTACCTGCCGGCTGCCACGGACGAACGCGTGATCATGACGCGGGGCAAGGGCAGCTCGTTGTGGGACGTCCAGGGTCGCGAGTACCTGGACGCCACCGGTGGCCTGTGGCTGGCGCAGATCGGTCACGGCCGTGCAGAGCTGGCCGGGGTCGCGGCCGAGCAGATCGGCACGCTGGAGTACTTCACGAGCTTCTGGGAGTTCTCCAACGACAAGGCGATCGCCTTGGCCCAGCGGCTCAGCGACATCTCCCCCGCCCATCTGAACCACGTGTACTTCACCAGTGGCGGCTCGGAGGGCAACGAGGCAGCCATCAAGATGGCCCGCTACTTCCACTTCCGCAACGACCAGCCCGACCGCAACTGGATCATCGCGCGGCGCAACTCTTACCACGGCATCGCCTACGGCGGCGGTACCGCTTCGGGCTTCGACGTGTACCACGAGGGGTTCGGGCCGATGCTCCCTCACGTGGCCCACGTCACCCCGCCGTGGCCCTACCGGACCGAGCTGTACGACGGCCAGGACCCCACGGAGTTCCTGATCGCCGAGCTGGAGGCCACGATCGAGACGATCGGGGCGGACAAGATCGCGGCCATGGTCGGCGAGCCGATCATGGGCGTCGGCGGCATGCTCGTGCCGCCGGACGACTACTGGCCGCGCGTCAGTGCGCTGCTGCGCAAGCACGGCATCCTGCTCATCTTCGACGAGGTCGTCACCGCGTACGGACGCGTCGGAGAGTGGTTCGCCGCGCAGTACTTCGGGGTCGACCCGGACATCATCGTCACGGCCAAGGGGATCACGAGCGGGTACATCCCGCTGGGCGCAGTGCTCGTGGCCGACCGCGTGGCCGAGGCGCTCGGCCGCGACCACGGATTCCCGATGGGCTACACCTACAACGGTCACCCGACCGCGGCAGCAGTCGCACTGGCGAACCTCGACATCATCGAGCGCGAAGGCTTGCTGCACGCCGCCAAGGACCTCGGGTCCTACCTGCACGACGGCCTTCGCACGTTGCTCGACCTCGAGATCGTCGGCGAGGTGCGCTACGTGGGCATGATGCACGCGGTCGAGCTGGTGGCCGACCGCGAGACGCGCGAGGCTCTTCCCATGCTGCAACCGATGCTGCCCGACGTGATCCGTCGTGAGACCGGGGTGATCGTCCGCGACTGCGCGCACAACCTGGTGCTGTCACCGCCGCTGATCATGACCCGCGACGAAGCCGACCGCGTCGTCGCCGCCATGCGCAGCGTGCTCGAGCGCACCGAACCAACCGGTGTGATCCGCGGGTGACGGTCTCACGGGTGCCGTGACTGCGCTGGGCCGGGAACCACCGCGACGGTGGATCCCGGTCTCGGTGCCGTGGCTGCTCGGCCTCGTCTTTGCGGCCGGGTACTCCTGCCTCGCGGTGCTGAGGTACCGGCAGTTCGACGCGGCGTCCTGGGATCTGGGGATCTTCACCCAGACCGTCGGGCACTACGCCCACTTCCAGACTCCGGTGTCCGACATCAAGGGTCCCGGTTTCGACATCCTCGGCGACCACTTCAGCCCCGTCATGGCCCTGCTGGCGCTGCCCTATCGCCTCTTCCCGTCGGCCGCGACGCTGCTCGTGGCGCAGGGTCTCCTGCTGGGGCTCTCGGTGGTGCCGATCACCAGACTGGCGATCTCCCGGCTCGGGTCGCCCGCCGGCGTCGGGATCGGCGTGGCCTACGGGTGCTCGTGGGGCCTGCAGAACGCCGTGGTGGTGGACCTCCACGAGACCTCCTTCGCGGTTCCACTCCTCGCCTTCTCACTGGAGGCCCTCCTCGACCGGCGCTGGCGCCGGTCGGTGGCGTGGGCACTGCCCCTGCTCCTGGTCAAGGAGGATCTCGGGCTCACGGTTGCGATGCTCGGGATCCTGCTGATGATCTATGGACAACGACGTCTGGGCGCACTCACGGCGATCCTTGGGGCCGCCGCCACGGTCGTCACCGTGCTCGTCGTGATTCCCAGTCTGAACCCGGGCCATCACTACCCCTACTCCGGTGCGACTGCGGCCCTTGCCGACCCGGGCACCAAGCTCGTCACCGTCGTCCTGCTCTTTGCGATCACCGCGTTCATCGCCTTGCGCTCGCCGATCTCCTTGCTCGTCCTGCCGACCCTGTTGTGGCGGTTCGCCGGCACCAACCCCGCCTACTGGGGTACTGGCTGGCACTACAGCGCCGTGCTCATGCCCATCGTGTTCGTCGCGCTGATCGACGGCATCGAGCGTCTGCAGCGATCGACGACTCCGCTGAGTCGTCGCGCGGCCGGCGTCGCCGTACCGGTGGTCGTGACGCTCGCTGCGCTGCTCGTCGTGCGGCTCCCCCTCGAGGCGCTCGTGCGCCCCGAGACCTGGCGGGCGACCGCTCGTCAGCACGAGGCCGAGCGGGCCCTCGCTCGGATCCCGGCGGGAACCACCGTGGAGTCCGACCTCGGACTCCTGTCGCACCTGGTGAGCCGCGACGACGTCTTCTGGCTCGGCGGTGCGCCCAGCGTCCTGCCCGCCTACATCGCCATCGACTCCGGGTCCGGGTGGTCGCCACCGGTCCCGCGCGCTCTCCCGTCGTTCGCCCACGATCTTCACCCTGGCGGCCGGTACCGCCTCATCTGGTCCAGCGGCGGATTCTCCGTGCTGCGGCTGCAGGGACAGTAGGTGGTCGTCGCGGGTCTGCCCCGAGGTCCGGGTGCCTATGGTCGTGGAGTGACTCGCGTACCGGCTTGGGGTGTGGCGTCGTCGATCGGGGCGCCCCTCGCGCTGATCGGGGGCTGGACGCTGGCGGCCCGGCTGCAGCCGTCGGGGTACGACCCGGTCACCCAGACGATCAGCTCACTGGCCGGGCTCGACGCGGCCCACCGCTGGGTGATGACCCTGGGTCTGCTCGGGACCGGCGTCTGCCAGGCGACCACGGCACTGGCCCTTCGCCCGGCCGCTCGCGCTGGGCGCCGGCTGCTGGCCGTCGGTGGTGGGTTCACCGTCCTGGTCGGGCTCAACCCCCTTCCCTCGGCGAACGGCTACTCCGCCGTCCACGCGGTCGTCGCCGTGGGAGCTTTCGTGGCACTGGCGACCTGGCCCCTGGCGAGCTGGCGGCGCGGAACCTGTGTCCCGTGGGGTCTTCGCCTCCGGGTCGCCGTCGCCGCCGGGTGCGTCCTCGCGGCACTCACCGGGTGGTTCTTCGGCGCGGCGCTGCTCGGTGGCGGGGCGATCGGTCTGTCCGAACGCGTCGCGGCCGGGTCGCAAGCGCTGTGGCCCTTGGCGGTCGTGCTCTCGGGACGCCGGTCATGACGACGTCGCCCGGGCGGGCGCCACGTGGAGCCGTCGTCATGGCTGTCGTGTTCGCCGGCAGCGGCACGCTGCACCTGGTCCGTCCCCAGATCTTCGAACCCCTGGTCCCCCGCGGGCTCCCGGCTCCCCGCGCGTTGGTCTTCGTGAGTGGAGCAGCCGAGCTGACGTGTGCGGCCGGGCTGGTCACCCGACGCCGGTGGGCACCGCTCACGTCGACGGCCCTGCTCCTGGCCGTGTGGCCGGGCAACTGGCAGATGGCCGTCGACGTTCAACGCAGTCGTGCGCACCCGGTCGTCAAGGCGGCCGTGTGGGCGCGGGTGCCGCTGCAGCTCGTCATGATTCGTGCGGTGTGGTCGGACCGGGGCGGGCTGCGACGGGCAAGGCCCGCTGGCTGACGCCGAGCGTGTCCGGTCGCCCGCTGCCCTGGTCCTTCCCTAGGCTCCGCCCATCGACCGAACGAGGGAGTGGGGACATGCGAAATCTCTACCGGTACCTGGCGATGGCGGTGGCCACCGGAGTCGTGCTGCAGGCGTCGGCGATCGCCTTTGGCATGTTCGGCCTGGCGCACGACGTGGACTCGGGCAACGTCGTCGTCGACAAGAACTACGACGGCAACTTCGGATTCGCTCTGCACGCGATCCTCGGCACGATGATCATCCCGTTGCTCGCCATCGCCTTTCTGATCGTCGGGATCGTGGTTCGCTCGGTCGATGGCGCCTTGCGGTGGGCGGGAATCGTGTTCGGTCTGGTTCTGCTCCAGGTGATCCTGGCCATGACCGCCTTCGGGATCCCGGTCGTGGGACTCCTGCACGGGGTCAACGCGCTGCTGATCCTGCTGGCGTCGATCAAGGCGATCTACGTGGTGCCCAAGTCGGCAGCGGTTCCAGCCTGACCGCGCACCCGTGCCGGACCGCAGTCACTGCGCGGGTCGCAGGCAGTCGGGCAGCAGGTCGAACGCCTGCTCCTCGGTGACCGTCGACGCCTGCTCGGAGACCTCCGACGGCACCCACGAGGGGTAGGGCAGCTCGACGTTGCGGTGCGCGCCGGTTGCGGTGTGCTCCTGCTCGATCGCAGCCAGTCGGGCCGGACCGATCCGATCGCTGATCCGAACCAGGGCCGGCCAGACCCGGCGATGGACCAGGGTGACCTTGCCGTTGACCAGACGCAGCCGGACCACGTCCGGGGAGTCGGCCAGCTCGTTGAGGACGTCGTAGATCGCGTGGCCGGCGGGGTGGCCCCACCAGCTGCCCCTGATCGGCTCGCCGGCGACCATCTCGGCGACGTTCGGGATCGGTCCCTGCGCGGACTCCAGCAGCACGCCCGCTTCCCGCAGCACCACCATGACTTCTGACCCGAGCACGGTGCCCTCACCCCGGGGTTGGTCCGCGCGGACTCAGCGCTTCTTGCCGGTGACGATCACGACCGAGTCGTTCGTCGCGCCGGTCTTCGCCTTCTTGTCCGCTCGCTTCTCCTTGATCGATCGACCGGACTTCTTCGACATCGACTGACGCGGGGACTTGTCGCCCATTGCCGCTCCCTCTGCCCGGGAGTCTGGACGGCTCCGTCGACTCGACAGTACGCCCCGGAACTGTCAGGGCCCCGATATATCGTCGACGACGTGGCGCGACTGAGCGCTCGAGAGCGAGCAGCCCTCCCGGACCGGGCCTTTGCGTACATCGACTCGACCGGGCGACGTCGGCTGCCGATCCACGACGACGCGCACGTCCGCAACGCGCTCGCCCGGTTCGACCGGGTGCCCTTCGAGGACGACGAGGCGAAGGACCGCGCCCGGCACCGCCTGCTCGCCGCGGCCAAGAGGCACGCGATCATGCCGGTGGGCTTCCTCACGAGTCAGCTGCGCTCCCGCGGCAACGGCCCCGATCTTCCCACCGGGGCGGTCACCTTCCTCCTCACCGACATCGAGGGCTCGACCGCGCTGCTGCAGCAGCTCGACGACGCCTACCCGGCAGTGCTGCGGAGGGTGCGGGGCCTGACCCTCGACGCCGTGCACTCGCACGCGGGCCGGCGGGTCGACGCCCACGGCGACGAACACTTCGCCGTGTTCGAGAGTCCGGGTTCGGCCCTCGAAGCTGCGGTGGCGCTTCAGCGGGCGATGGCTGCGCAGGCGTGGCCAGGTGACGTCGAGGTGCGCGTGCGCGCCGGCGTGCACGGCGGTCGCCCGACGCTCACCGAGACCGGCTACGTGGGCTTGTCGGTGCACACCGTGGCGCGGATCTGCTCGGTGGCTCACGGCGGGCAGGTGGTCGTCTCCGGGCAGACGAGGACCGCCCTGGACGCGCTGCCGCCCGGCGTGCGTCTGATCGACCTCGGGGCACACCGGCTGGCGGGGCTCCCCCGCGACGAGCGCCTGTTCCAGGTCGCTGCGCAAGGACTTCGCAGGCAGTTCCCGCCCTTGCGGATCCTTCGCTGACGCCGGGTCCCGGGCCACCGTTCAACCGGCGTCCCTGGGACGGTGCCAGCCGGTGAGCCGCACCAGTGCGCTGAGGGCCGCACCGGCCACCGCGATGGTCAGGAGGGCCTCACCGATCTCCGGCCTCGGCGGCAGGTCGAAGGCGAAGAACTCCTGGAACGCCGGAACGAGGAGCACCGCGACGAACGCCGCCACCATCGTGGCGACCAGCCCCACCTTCCACGGCTGCAACGGGCGGGACACCAGGACCACGGCGTACTCCCCCACGCCGAACAGGACGATCGCGGCGGCGGTCTGCGCCTCGACACGAGTGACCAGCGAATCGGCCAGTGCGGTCTGGTAGACCAGGAACGATGCCGCGGCCGCCACCAGACCCGCGGGCACGGCGAACCGCAGCATGCGGGGCACCAGCCCGCTGCGCACCCGGTGGTCGTTCGGGGCCAGGGCGAGGAAGAACGACGGGATCCCGATCGTCAAGGCGGTGACCACGGTCAAGTGCCGCGGTAGGAAGGGAAAGGCGAGTCCGAACGCGGCCGCCAACAGCGACAGGACCGTCGCGTACACGGTCTTGGTCAAGAAGAGCGCGCCCACACACTCGATGTTGTTCACGACCCGTCGCCCCTCGGCGACCACGTCCGGCAGGCTCTCGAAACGGTTGTCGACCAGCACGAGCTGGGCCACCGCGCGCGTGGCGTCGGATCCGGATGCCATGGCGATCCCGACGTCGGCCCCCTTGAGGGCAAGCACGTCGTTGACCCCGTCCCCGGTCATCGCCACGTCGTGGCCGTCGGCGATCAAGGCATCGACCATGGCCCGCTTCTGGGCCGGTGTGACCCGCCCGAAGACGTGTGCGGCGTCGACGGCGACCGCGAGCGCCGCCTCGTCGGTCGGCAGGTCCCGTGCGTCCACGGCCGAAGAGCCGTCGAGACCGACCTGTTCGGCCACGGCGGCGACGGTTCGTGGGCCGTCACCGGAGATCACCTTGACGCGCACGCCCTGCTGCCGGAAGAAAGCCAGGGTCTGGGCGGCATCGGCCTTGACCCGCTGCTCGATGACGGCCAACGCCACCGGAGTGACCCTGCCCTTGTCGTCCGCCGACGTGAGCCCGCCGGAGGCCCGGGCCAACAGCAGCACCCGAAGGCCTCGCTCGGCGTAGCCGGCCGCGGTCGCCGCCGCAGCGTCGTCGGGCGACAGCAGCACGTCGGGCGCGCCCAACACCCACGAACCGCGGCCCACGAACGCCACCCCGCTCCACTTGCGCGCGCTGGAGAACGGAACCGACCGCTCCGGCTCCCATCCCGCGGGCGCCGGGTAGACAGTGGCGATCGCCGCCAGGCTCGGGTTCGGCGAGGGATCGGCCGCCGCCAACGCGCCGAGGACGTCGGCCACCTCGTCACTGTCGTCCGGGCGGCCCACGGGGACCGTCTCCCGCAAGGTCATGCCCGGCTCGGTCAGGGTGCCGGTCTTGTCGATGCACAGCACGTCGACGTGGGCGAGCCCCTCGACCGCGTCGAGCTCCTGCACCAGCACATTGCGCTGCGCCAGTCGGATCGAGCCCACCGCGAAGGCGATGCTGGTCAGCAGCACGAGACCTTCGGGGATCATCGTGACCAGCCCGGCGACGGCTCCGGCCACGGCATCGGAGACGGACTGCCCGTCGGAACCCTGCGCGGTCCGCCACTGCGACCAGACGAGCAGCGCACCGACCGGGACGGCCAGCACCGTCATGACCTTCAAGATCTGGTTGATGCCCTCACGCAGCTCTGACCGGGCGAGCGTGAACCGCTTGGCCTCGGACGACAAAGTGGCGGCGTAGGCCTGCGCACCCACCCGAGTCGCGACGAACGAGCCCTCGCCCTCCACCACGAACGAACCCGACAGCACTTCGTCGCCGGCGTTCTTCAGCACGGGGTCGGCTTCACCGGTCAGCAGCGACTCGTCGATCTCCAGGGCGTTGGCCGCGACGACCACACCGTCCACGACGATCTCGTCGCCGGAGCTGACCAGAACCAGGTCGTCCAGAACCACGTCCTCCGCCGCGACCTCGGTGGCGGCCCCATCGCGACGAACCGTGGGCCTGGTCTCACCCAGGACGGCCAGCCGGTCGAGCGTGCGCTTCGCGCGCAGCTCTTGGACGATCCCGATCCCGGTGTTGATGACGATCACGAACCCGAAGAGTGAGTCCCGCCAGTTCGCCGCCACCAGGACGACGACGAACAGCGTGCCGATGAGGGCGTTGAACGGCGTGAAGGTGTTGGCGCGGACGATGTCCCACGTACTGCGCGAGGTCGCCTGGACCACGACATTGGCCTGACCGCGGGCGATCCGTTCGGCGACCTCACCGCTGGTCAGGCCAGGGGCCGGCTCTGGTGGCGCCGGTGGTCCTGGACGGGGCGAGGTCACGTCGAGCATCCTGGCATCGGCCCACCGAGGGTGTCTGGTCGAGCACCCGTAACCGGGCGGAAGGGACGGTGCCCATGGCCAGCGGGAGTGGGACGAGCGAGGATCCGTGGGTGCTCAAGACCCCACCCGGCTCGGCTGAGTACACGATGCACCGAGACGACCAGTCCGACCCACCGACCCTGGTGTGTCAGGTCGGCTCCACCCGGCTCACCTACGACGCCCGCGTGATCGACGACCTGTCCTCCTGGTTGCACGACCAAGGGGACTGGGTGCCCCTGGGCGCCGCCGACGAGCAGAAGCCCGCGGCCGAAGGAACCGTCGAGGCCTGGGGTCGCTCGCCCGACAACCCGGTCGGCGGGTGGTACGGGCTGCGCAAGGGCTACCGCGGCCGGGTCGGCATGTACCTTCCCCCACTGCTGGAAGCCCTCGGGCTGGCCGAGGTCACTCATGACGCCCGCAACAACCGGATGCGGGCCCGCTCCGGGCCGTGAGGATCGTCGGTTACGGAAGCGCGCCGGCAGCGGACACTCGCGCGGCTACGCCAGCCGTCCAGTCAGGGAAACCCTCCAGGAACCTGAGGTGGAGCAGCCGGTGGAGGTTGCCACCGTCACGATCCATGACCCACAGGTCCGTGCCCCGTGAACCCCGGTCGCTGCCGAAGACGATCAACTGCCCGTTCGGGGAGAACGTGGGTCCGGTGTCGAAATGTGCCCCGCGGGTCAGCTGACGCAGGCCGGACCCGTCGGGCCGCACGGTGAAGATCGACGACCGGCGCGGGAAGTCGCGCTCGAACACCAGCCGGTGCCCACCTGGCGCCCAGGCAACCTGGTGGTCGTAGGCCGCGGACCTGGTGACCGGCACGACCGCATGGGTGGCCAGCGTGAGACGGTAGAGGTCGCCGGGGTCGCCTCGGGCGAAGCCCCTGGTGAAGGCGATCTGGGCGCCGTCCGGCGACCACGCCGGCTCGAAGTCCTCGGCCCGACCCGAGGTGAGCTGGCGACGGTGCCCGGGGCGGGACACGCGCAGCGTGAAGAGGTCGTCCGCCGCAGCGGAGTAGACCAGCCGGGTGCCGACGGGGTTCCACGAGGGGTCCCGCGCGTCGACACCGGTGGTCAGCCGCCGCTGGCCCGACCCGTCACCGTTCACGACCCACACGCTTCCGGGACCGAACGGCGCCCTGGTCCGCCAGAACGCGAGCCGCGCACCGGTCGGGCTCCACGCCGGGCCGAACTCGTTGCGGCCAGGCGTCGCAGTCACCTGGACGACTCCGGTGCCGCGCGCTGACACGGTCAACAGGTCGGTCTGCGTGTGGTTGCCGGCGGGACGCTCCTGCTCGAAGACGATCAGGCCCTGGCTTCCGGCGAGAGAGGGCGCCGAGTGCGCAGTCGCGCCCCCGAGAGGAATCACGGCGGCGGCCAACGAGCTCGCGCCGCCACAGACGAGGATCCGGCTCCATCCCCGACCCCTGCGCGGCTGCGCCGCTGGCGCGACTCTCACGTTGTCCGCCCCACTCGATGACTCCTGCTCTTCGAATTGTGGGCCCATCGCTTTGGCTCCGGGAGACCATTCCGCTTCGTCAGACGGCCAGTTCCGGCACTGTCCGCGGTCAGCCGCAGGCCCGGACGAACGGGAGGGCGCGGCTCCAGAACGTCTCGGTAGCGGCCGGGTCGTACTCGGCGGGCAGCGTCGGGTCGGTGAACAGGTGACCGGAGCCGGGGTAGTCGAAGACCTCGAGGGTGCCGCCCCCCGCCTCGACGTCGCGGACCGTCTGGTCGAGCTCCTCCTGCTCGCGCCAGGGGTCGGCCAGAGTCGAGTGGGTCTGGGCCGGAACGCCCGCCGGCCACCGGGCCTCGCCGCCCAAGGCCGACACCGGGCTGGCGCCGGCGATCATGAGGACCCCGGACACCGCGCGCTGCGTCGCGACGTGCACGGCCATGACACACCCCAGCGAGAAGCCTGCGGACACGAAACCGTCGGGCAGCGGGGCCACCGCCTCGACCGCGCGACTCATGAGCACCTGGGGCCCCACCTGCTCCCAGGCGAAGGTCATGGCGGGCGGGTAGTCGTCGAAGGTGCGGCCGTCGTACAGGTCGACCACGAGCACGTCGTGGCCGTCCTGGCGCAGCCGCTCAGCGGCGTCGAGGACACCCTGTCGGACACCGAGCACGGAGTGGAAGAGCGCAACCGTCGTCATGACACGACCCAACCACTCACCACCGACACCTTCCAAGTGCCGACCCCCGGGTCTACTCCTTGGTCGCGACGTAGACGAGGAACTCGTCGGTCCCGGTTGGCTCGGCGTCGTTGTAGGCCCCACGCACGTCGACCTTCGCGAATCCAGCCCGCTCGAGCATCATGACCAGCTCGTTGCGGAAGTAGAGGTTCGTGGTCAGCAGGTGACTCTCCCGCGACACCTGGACATCGCCAAGCCACTGGTGGGCGCTCATCTCCCACGTCACCCGCTGGTCGAGCGGTTCGACGTCGAGCAGACGGGAGCGAAGCTCGTACTCGTACCCGTCCGGCGCCAGGCGGCGCTCGCCCGGTGGTCGCATGGGCTGGGGGAGGCCGGCTCGTTCGTCACTCAGCCAGTACCGCCACGGGGTGGGGTCGGAGTAGGGCACCTCGTTGTCCAGGACCAGGCAGCCACCCGGCTCGAGATGGTCGTGCATCCGACGCAGCGCCTGCTGGTCCTGCTCCCGGCTCGACGCGAGGCCCAACCCACCGCAGACGAAGACGGTGCGGTACCGGCGCGGCAGATCCAGCTCGTGCATCGCCTGGGCGTACAGGTTCGGCGAGTGCCCGGCGCGGTCGGCCGCTTCGCGGCACAGTTCCAGCATGTCCGGTGAGATGTCGCAGCCGTCCACGTCGAGGCCGGCGGCAAGGTACGGGACGAGCAGCCGACCGCTGCCGCAGCCGAGGTCGAGCGCGGGTTGACCGGCCTCGACGAACCTGCGGAAGTACTCGATCTCAGGACCGGACTGGCGAAACAGCGACCACCACCGGGCCACGAGTCCGTAGTGCCAGGTCTGAGCTGCCACTGTCGCGGCATCGACCCCTGGGCGATCCGACGTGGACATGACGTTCCTCCGGTTCAGCGTCAGACGAGCTCGGCCAGCACCTTCGCGATCGCCGTGACGGTGGCATCGACGTCGTCCTCGGTGGTTCCGGCGTTGCACACCGAGATCCGAGCCGCCGTCCGACCCTTGAACACCGTCGGACTGAAGTAGGCGACGCCACCGGCCACGACCCGGTCGACGACGGCACGGGTGACTGCGTCGTCGTCGGCGAACCGCACGAGCACCTGGTCCAGGACCACGTCGTTGAGGACGTCGGCTCCGGGGAGGTCGGCGAAGCGGTCGGCGAACCGTTGCGCCTGCGCGCACAGGTTCTCGCCGAGCTCGGCGAGCCCGGTGCGACCCAGCGCCCGCATGGCCGCCCACACGGTGAACCCGCGCGCCCGGCGGGAGAACTCCGGCACGAGCTCCATCGGGTCCGGTTCGGCGTCGGTCTGCAGCAGGTACGCGGCGTGCACGCCGAATGCGGCGCGATGCGCTCGTGGGTTCGCCACGATCGCCAGCCCACAGTCGTACGGGACGTTGAGCCACTTGTGTGCGTCCGTGGACCACGAGTCGGCCTGCTCCATGCCGATCGACAGGTGGACCCGCGACGGCGTCGCCGCAGCCCACAGACCGAAGGCGCCGTCCACGTGGACCCACGCGCCGTACTCGTGGGCGAGCGGGATCGCGTCCGTGAAGTCGTCGAACGCTCCGGTGTTCACGTTCCCGGCCGCCAGCGTGACCACGGTGGGCGCGTCGGGGTCAGCCGCCAACACGGTGCGCAGCGCAGCAACGTCGATCCGTCCTTGGTCGTCGGTCGGCACCAACACCGCCGTGTCCACGCCAAGGCCCAGGTAGCGCAGCGCGAGGTCGATCGTGGCGTGCCGCTCGTCGGGCACGATCACGCGGACGCGGGGCGCACCGTGCAGGCCGTGGGCCTCGACGTCCCACCCGACACGGTGGAGCACCTCGTTGCGAGCGGCACCCAGGCAGGTGAATGACGCCATCATGCCGCCGGTCACGTATCCGACCGTCGCGTCGCCGGGCAGGTTCAGCACTTCCTTGATCCACCGGGCCGCGACCACCTCCACCGCCGCTGCCGCCGGGGTGACCGCGTTCAGCCCGCTGTTCTGGTCCCAGACCGTCGTCAGCAGGTCGGCGCCCACGGTGGCCGGGAGCGCCCCGCCGATCACGAAGCCGTAGAACCGGGGCGACCCGAAGGCCGTGAGACCGGGCTCGGCCCGCAGCGCGAGCAGGTCCACCACATCCGCGCCGGGCGTCTGGCCCTCGGGCAGGGGTTCGTCGAAGGCGGCCATCAGTTCGGCCGGACCCTGCGCCGGGGCCACCGGCCGGGAGTTCAGCGAGCCCAGCCAGGTTCGGGCGTGCGCCTGGGCCCGATCGAGGCTGGTCAGGGTGGGTTCGAGATCCATGGACCGATCGTGTCACCGGCCCGCCGCTCGGGGAAGGTGACCGACCCGCCGGGGTCGGTCCGGGCGGCCGTCAGCGACCTGGGCGAGAATCCCCCCAGTCCCCCGTCCAGCGTCGAGGAGATCACCCCGGATGGCCCGCAAGACCCGCTCCGCCCCTCCCCCGGACGACTTCCGCGAACACATCGTCGATGTCGACGTCGCCGACGAGATGCAGGGGTCGTTCCTCGAGTACGCCTACTCGGTCATCTACTCGCGCGCCCTGCCCGACGCGCGCGACGGGTTGAAGCCGGTGCACCGCCGGATCCTGTTCCAGATGGACGACATGGGGCTGCGACCAGAGCGCGGGCACGTGAAGTCGGCCCGGGTGGTCGGCGAGGTCATGGGCAAGCTCCACCCGCACGGGGACGGCGCGATCTACGACGCCCTGGTGCGGATGGCTCAGCCGTTCTCGATGCGCGTCCCGCTGGTCGACGGCCACGGGAACTTCGGGTCTCCCGACGCCGGGCCGGCGGCCATGCGCTACACCGAAGCGCGGCTGGCGTCGCCGGCGATGTTGATGACCAGCTCGATCGACGAGGACACGGTCGACTTCGGCCCGAACTACGACGGCCAGCTGCGCGAGCCGCAGGTGCTTCCGGCGGCCTTTCCGAACCTGTTGGTCAACGGCGCGGCTGGCATCGCCGTCGGAATGGCCACGAACATGCCACCGCACAACCTCGGCGAAGTGATCGCCGCGGCACGGCACCTGATCGCGCACCCGCGCGCCACGCTCGACGACCTCATGCGCTTCGTCCCGGGACCAGACCTGCCCACCGGCGGAAAGATCGTCGGGCTCGACGGGGTGCGCGACGCGTATGCCAGCGGCCGCGGCTCGTTCCGCATCCGCGCCACCACCCGGGTTGAAAGCGTGACCCCGCGTCGCAAGGGGATCGTCGTCACCGAGCTCCCCTACGGGGTCGGAGCGGAGCGGGTGGTCGAGAAGATCGCCGATCTCGTCAAGGCCAAGAAGCTGCAGGGCGTCGCCGACGTCACCGACCTGACCGACCACGAGCGGGGCCTCAGGCTGGTCATCGAGGTCAAGAGCGGCTTCGTGCCCGAGGCCGTCCTCGACGACCTGTTCCGGCTGACGCCCATGGAGGACTCGTTCGGGATCAACAACGTCGCGCTGGTCGACGGGCAGCCGCGCACCCTCGGGCTGAAGGATCTGCTCGAGGTGTACGTCGCGCACCGGCTCGAGGTCGTGCGACGCCGGTCGGAGTATCGCCGACGCCGGGCCGCCGAGCGACTGCACCTGGTCGTCGGGCTGCTCACCGCGATCGTCGACATTGACGAGGTCATCCAGCTGATCCGTGGCAGCGACGACGCGGCGCAGGCACGGGCGCGGCTGATGGAGGTGTTCGAGCTCAGCGAGATCCAGGCCAACTACATCCTCGACATGCCCCTGCGGCGGCTGACCAAGTTCTCGCGGATCGAGCTCGAGGCCGAGCGTGACACCCTGCGCCAGACCATCGAGGAGCTGAGCGCGATCCTCGACGACGAGGCGGTGCTGCGCAAGCTGGTGTCCACCGAGCTGGCCGACGTGGCCAAGCAGTTCGCGACTCCGCGTCGGACGGTGTTGTTGGAGTCGGCGGGGCAGCCCACCGCCACCGTGGCGCTGGAGATCACCGACGACCCGGTGCACGTCCTTCTGTCGTCCACCGGCCTGCTGGCCCGCACCACCGATGACGCGCCGCTGCCCACCACGGGATCGCGCGCCAAGCACGACGTGGTGCTCTCGGCGATTCGGGCGACCGCTCGCGGCGACGTCGGTGTCGTGACGAGCCGGGGCCGGATCCTGCGACTCGGGGCGCTCGACCTGCCGGCCCTGCCGGCCACCGCGGCGGCACCCAACCTGGCCGGCGGAGCACCGGTCACCGAGTTCCTCGATCTCCAGCCCGGCGAGCAGGTGCTGGCGTTGACCACGCTCGACCCGCAGTCCGTGGGCCTCGCCCTCGGCACGGCCACCGGAGTCGTCAAGCGGGTGACGCCGGACCATCCGAGCAACAAGGACACGTGGGACGTCATCTCGTTGAAGCCGGGCGATCGCGTGGTGGGGGCCGTCGAGCTGACGACCGGCGACGAAGACCTCGTGTTCGTCACCGGTCAGGCACAACTGCTGAGGTTCGGCG
>Ga0302299_10000043_pt1 | contig 47204 bp, 39 predicted proteins | sample III_Fen_N3_4_FD_198795 | JGI IMG/M metagenome (GOLD analysis project Ga0302299, IMG submission 198795) | Peat permafrost microbial communities from Stordalen Mire near Abisko, Sweden - III_Fen_N3_4 | ecosystem: Environmental > Terrestrial > Soil > Wetlands > Permafrost | place: Sweden: Abisko...
CCACGGCGCTGCCCGCCGAGGGGGTCGATCTCGATCAGCTGGTCAGTGATTACGAGCGGACGTGGGTGCTGCGCGCGCTGGAGCAAGCGGCGGGTGTACGGAAACGTGCGGCCGGATTGCTCGGGATCAGCTTTCGTTCGCTGCGCTACCGGCTGCAGAAGCTCGGCATCGACAAGGGCGACGAGGACGAGCTCCCGGAGTAGCCGTGTTTGCGTCGCGCGGGCTCGCGTGGTGACAATTCTCGGCACGTCGGCGGTGGGGGGCGAAACAGTTCGGCAGGTTTGCGTGTGGTAGAGAAGCGCCACCGCGTGGCGCGAGGTTTGCTGACGCTCCGGGGCGTGAAGATCTTGAGCAAGCAGCGGGTACAGCGGGGCTTCACATTGGTGGAGCTGATGATCGTGGTGGCCATCATCGGGGTCCTCGTTGCGATCGCGGTCCCGTCGTTCATGGATTACGTGAAGCGCTCGAAGAAGTCCGAGGCGGTGCTGCAGCTGAACAAGATCGGCAAGGCTGCCAAGCGGGTGTACTCGGAGACGTCGTCGTACGTCGCGAGCTTCGGCGATCAACTGCCGAAGCACACGGGGGTCGGCGGATGCTGCGGCGGGCCCGATAACCGGTGTCCGCCGGTGCCCGCGTCGTTCGCGGCCGACCCGGTCTGGAACAAGCTCGATTTCCAGATCGACGAGCCGAGCCTGTTCTACTACGACTACAGCAGCAGCGCGTCCAACACGTTCGTCGCGATGGCGACCGGTGACCTCGATTGCGACGGTACCGAGATCAGCTTCGTGCTCGCGGGGAGCGCGGTGAACGGAACTCCGGCGGTGACGCTGACCGAGCCGCTGCCGAACGCCGACTGACGCGGCCACGCCGCTGCGGCGATGTCGGTCATGCGCCCGTGGAGGTGCGACATTTGCACGCACGTATAGCCGTTTTTCGTAGCGCGCGGTGACAATCTTCGGCACCACGAGTTCTCCGGTCGGACAATCCAGGTGGTTAGCCACGGCATAGGCGTTGCTCCTAGGCCGCGCCATGAAGCTCTTCAAGAAGGCGCAGCGAGGGTTCACCCTCATCGAGTTGATGATCGTGGTCGCGATCATCGGAATCCTGGCGGCCGTCGCGATCCCGTCCTTCATGGACTATATCAAGCGCTCGAAGAAGTCCGAAGCGTCGCTGCAGCTCAACAAGATTGGCAAGAACGCCAAGCGCTACTACGCCGAGACCGGGTCTTACGTCGCCACCACGAGCAATACGGTTCCCACGCCTGTGACCGGCCTCGCGTGTTGTGGCAACGCGACCAACCACTGCCCCGCGGCACCCTCGTCCTTCGTAGCCGATACCACGTGGACCGCGCTCGACTTCCAGATCGATGAGCCGACGCTCTTTGTGTACAAGTACACGGGTGCAGCCCAGTCGTTCACGGCCACGGCCGTCGGCGATCTCGACTGCGACGGGACCGCCATCACCTACACGCTCGCCGGCACGGCGGATAAAGGCAACCCGGCCGTCACCATCACCGAGCCCCCGGTCAACGCCGACTAAGCTCGCCGCGACCGCGTGATCGATGACACCGCCGGAGCAATCTGGCGGTGTTTGCGTTTCGGCGACCGCCGCGCTGCGATAAGCTCCGACCGCATGCGCGATCGGCAAGCCGGGTTCACGCTGATCGAGATGATGGTGGTCATCGCGATGATCGCGATCCTGGCGGTGATCGCGCTGCCGGGCTACTTCAGCGAATCGCGCAAGAGCAAGGCGTTCGCCGAGGTCCAGCCGATGTTCAACGACCTGCGGATCCGGCTCGAGCAGTACATGCAAGAGCATGGCAAGTACCCGCCCACCACCGGCGAGATCGCCACCAATCCCCCGGGCGCGCCCGGGACCGCGCGGCGCACGCTCGATCTGGCGCAGCAGGAGTGGAAGGACCTCAAGGTGCGGGTCAGCGGATCCGATCAGGTCTACTGCAACTACACGTGGTCCACGGGGCTGGCGAACGCGGGGACCAATATCAGCGCCCAGGCCGCGCTGCTCGGGTTCGCCACGCCGACCACCGACTGGTACTACCTGCTCGCCAAGTGCGACATGGACGGCGATCCCTCCAAGTTCAGCTACTACCTTTCGAGCAGCGTGAACCCCGAGATCCAGAAGCTCGACGAAGGCCGCTGAGCGGCCCGCACGGACGCCATGGCCGCGGATCCGGATCCCGCCGCTCGCCGCTCGCCGCCGCGCCTCGCGGTGGTCGCGACCGCGGTGGCGCTCGTGGCGCTGGCCGGGGCGCGCGTCGCCCGGCAGGCCGCGGCCGCGCGGGCGCCGCAGGTGCTGGCCGACGAGCCGTATGCGCCGGCGCCGCAGACGGCGGCGCTGGTCACGCTGGGCTACCGCGAGCTGTTCGCCGATCTGCTATTCCTGCGGCTCACCGGCTACTTCGGCGGCGCCGGCAGCACCGCCAACGGCCTGGCCAGCCTGGTCGAGGCGATCGTCGCGCTCGATCCGCAGTACCACCGGATCTACGAGTGGGGGGCGCGCGCGATCACGATGGCCGGCCACGGCGTCGACAACGCCGCGCTGCTGCGCGCGATCGCCGTGCTCGACCAGGGGGCGCAGCAGTTTCCGACCGACTGGAAGCTGCCGTACCTCGCCGGCGAGATCTACGCGCAGGATCTGCAGACCAAGGATCCCGCCGAGCGGCGCCGGTGGGACGAGCGCGCCACGCTGTTCACCGAGTCGGCGATCCGCAAGCCCAACGCGCCGGCCGATGCCGCGACGTGGGCGGCGACGATGCGCACCCGGCTCGGCCAGCACCAGCGCGCGGTCGACGGCTTGCGCGAGATGCTGCTGGTCACCGAGGACGACAACGTCCGCGCGCGGCTGCTCGCCAAGCTCGCCGCGCTCGAGAACGCGAGCGCGAGCGAGCTGGCCGCGGATCTGCTCGACGCGCGCCACCGGTTCGAGGCCGAGTGGCTCAGGAGCCGGCCCGCCGTGCCGGTGACGATGTACCTGCTGATCGGGCCGCCGCGCCGTCCGGGCTTCGATCTCGGCGACCTCGCGACCGGCGGCCGCGATCTGATCGGCACGCAGCCGGTCGAGCGGGTCGAGCCGCTCGAGTAGCGGTCAGCGCGGCGGGCTGGCCGGCTTGTCGCTGACCTTGTCGAGCTTCACCGCGATGTGCTCCTCGGCCACGCCCGTGAACGTGATCGACCGGTTGACCGCGACGTAGCCCGGCTTCTCGAACAGCACCTGGTAGGAGCTGCGCGCATCGAGCGGCGCCTTGGCGGGCGATGGCCCGATCGGCTGGCGCTTGCCATCGACGATCAGCGAGACCGTCGCGCCGGGCGGCGTGGTCTCGAACGACGCGACCACGCTGATCGGCTGCAGCTTGATCTCGACCCGGGGCGCCTTGCCGAGCTCGATGTCGATATGCTGCACCTGGCTCGAGAACCCGGCCGGCGGCTCGATCTCCACCGTGTGGGTGCCAGCGGCGATGCCGCGGATCCGCGAGGGCAGCCGATCGGTGCGCGCTTCGCCGTCGAGCTTCCAGTGCATGAGGCCCGCCGGCGCGACGTAGAGATCGAAGCCGGTGCTGGGATCGGCGAGGATCGGCTTGGCCGCCGGCGGCGCCACCGGCGGTGGTGGCAGGGCCGGCCGGCCGAACAGCGCGACGATCGCGATGACGAGGCCCACGGCGATGGTGGCGCCGAGGATCGCCAGCAGGAACACCGCGCGTCGACCGCTGCGCGCGCCGTGCGCACCGACGATCCGGGCGCCGAACGATGCCATCGGGTCGAGCGCCCGGGACACCGGGGTCGCCGGCGAGACCAGCCGGCTCGCCGCCGACAGCTCGCGACGGCGCGAGCCCGGCGTCCGCGACCGCGCGGCCTCGTTGCCGTCGTGCAGATCAAACCGAGGTGGGGGCGCTTGCGGCGAGGTCGCGGGGGCCACCGGATGATCCCAGCCCGAAGCCGCCGCGGGCACCGCGGATGCCCCGGGCAACACGTCGCGCCGCGGGTCGCCTCGCGGCTCGCGCCGTGCGTCGCGCGGCGCGGGCTCGCGCGCCTCCGGGCGCCGCTCCGCCGGTGCGTCGCGCCTCGCGTCCGCCAGCGCCGCCGAACGCAGCTCCGGCTGCGCGTCGCGCCTCGCGTCCGCTGGCGGCTCCGACTGCGCGTCCGCCGAAACCTCTGGACGCAGCTCCGACCGCGCGTCGCGCCTCGTGTCCGCCGGCAGCTCTGGCCGCAGCTCCGGCTTCCCGTGCGCCGGATGTTCTCGGCGCAGCTCCGGCCACACATCGACCACCGCCGCCGGACGCACGTCCGCCACCGCCGCCGGACGCAGCTCCGGCCGCAGGTCCGCCAGCCCCGCTTGACGCAGCCCCGGGCTCCCGTTCCGCTGCGTGCTCCGCACCGCAGGCGCTGCCTCTCCCCCTGCATCCGGCGTGGTTTCCCGCGCCCCAGGCGCTCGCTCCGTCCCCGCGTCCGGCGTCGTATCCCGCGCCCGGGGCGCTCGCTCCATCCCCGCATCCGGCGTCGTATCCCGCGCCCCAGGCGCTCGCTCCATCCCCGCGTCTGGCGTCGTGTCCCGCGCCCGGGCCGCTCGCTCGATCCCCGCGTCTGGCGTCGTATCCCGCGCCCCGGGCGCTCGCTCCATCCCCGCGCCCGGCGTCGTATCCCGCGCCCCAGGCGCTCGCTCCATCCCCGCGCCCGGCGTCGTATCCCGCGCCCCAGGCGCTCGCTCCATCCCCGCGTCCGGCGTCGTATCCCGCGCCCCAGGCGCTCGCCCTGCTCGCGGATCGGTCCTCGTGTCCCGCGCAACGACCGCCGCGCCAGGCGAGGTCTCACGCGCCTGGGAGGGGAACTCCGCGCGCGCGTCCGGGGTCGTGTCCTGCACCTCCGGCGGCTGCGTCGCCCAAGGTGGCCGCGCCGGCTCGGTTGCCCCCGCCGCTACCTCCGGGTCGCGTCGCTGCGTCGCCCGCGGTGGCCGCGCTGGCTCGGTCCACCCCGCGGGCACGTCAGGATCCCGCCGCTGCGTCGCGCGCTGCGCTCGCGCTGGCTCGGTCCGCGCGAGCGAGACCTCCTGGATGCCCGCCGGGCGCTGTGTCCCTCGCTGCTCCCGCCCCGACTCCGCCTCCCCGAGCGCACGTTCCGCCGGCCCCACGGGCCGCTGCGTCCCCCGCTGCGCACGTCCCGGCTCCGCCTCCCCGAGCGCACGTTCCGCCGGCCCCACGGGCCGCTGCATCCGTCCCAGCTCCGCCTCCCCGAGCGCACGTTCCGCCGGCCCCACGGGCCGCTGCGTCCGTCCCAGCTCCGCCTCCCCGAGCGAACGTTCCGCCGGCTCCACGGGCCGCTGCGCCCCCCACGGCGCTCGCGCCGGCTCCGTCGCCGCAGGCGATCCCTCGCGCGGCGACGCCTTGGGCAGCACCGCTAGGTGCTTCAGGCCGGCGTCCTGGTCAGCATAGATCTGGGTCTCGACGTCGTCGTCCTCCCAGCCGATCGCCAGCGCATCGAGCCGCGCCACGGGCGGCGCGGCTCCCGGCGCGCGCGCGGGCGGCGACAGGGGCATCGCCGCCGCTGCGTGGCCCACCGCCGTGGGCGCCGGCAGGAGCCTCGCTGCCGCCGCGTGGCCCACCACGGTGGGCGCCGGCGGCGCCGCTTGCGGTGACGTGGGCGTGGGCTGCGGCACGGACAGCCTCGACTCCGGCGCCGTGGGCGTCGGCGCGGCGATGAACGGCATCGGCGGCGTGCGCGGGCCCAGCACCGGCGGCGGGGTGTGCTTCAGCAGCTGTGCCATCGGGCGCGGGGGCTTGCTCGCCGTTGCCGCGCGCAGGGCGGGCGACCCCGCCACCGGATCCCCGGCGACCGGCGGCGACGTCGCCGGCCGCGCGGGTGGCGGCGCCGGGAGCACGAGCTGGCGGTAGCCCTCGAGCCGGGCGATCTCGTGCTCGAGCTCCTTGCCAAACGTCCGCTTCATCCAGCCGCCAAGATCCTTGCGCGAGTAGAACTCGCCCGCCGTGTAGACGAACGCCTGCAGCTCGTCGTGGAGCTCGAGCGCGCTCGGGTAGCGATCCATCGGCGCGATCGCCAGCGCCTTCATGACGATGCGCTCGAGCTCGGCGGGGATCTTGCGGTTGTACGCCGACGGCGCCAGGATCTCGGCGCTGCGGACCTTGAGCTGGGCCGCCCGGTCGGTTTCGCCGGGAAACAGCCGCTCGCCGGTGAGCAGCTCGTAGAGCACGACGCCGCACGAGAACACGTCGCTGCGGCGATCGATCGGCGCCCCCGGGTCGTTGCGCAGCTGCTCCGGCGACAGGTAGCCGCGCTTGGCCGGGCCCGCCGCGCCGAGCGCCTTGGCGAGGCCGAAGTCGGTCAGCTTCACCTCGCCCTCGAACGACACCAGGATGTTCGGCGGGCTGACGTCGCGGTGCAGGACGACCAGCTCGCGGCCGCTCGGATCGCGCTTGTTGTGCGCGTAGTCGAGGCCCTCGCACACCTTCATCACGAGGAAGCACGCCTGGGCGATCGGCATCACGTCGCCGAGCTGGCGGCAGCGCTCGAAGATGCCGCGCACGTCGCGGCCGTGGACGTGGTCGAGCGCGAGGTAGCAGGCGCCCTCGACCACGCCGAGGTCGACGATCTGCGCGATGCTGGCGTGCGACAGCTGCGCCGCGCGCCGGGCCTCGTCGAGGAACTGGCGGACGAAGTCCGGGTCCTCGGCGACGCGCGGAAGGATCCGCTTGATCGCGACCAGCCGGCCATCGCCCCCGGAGGCACGGGCGCGAAACACCTCGGCCATGCCGCCGACGCCGATCCGCTCGAGCAGAACGTACTTGCCGAAGACCGCCGGCTTCTTCACCGCTTGTTACCCTCCGCCCGATCTGGTGGTTGGAACAACAAGCATATCGTGTCTCCCTACTCCAGCGATCTGGCGAATTCTATCGAAATCGGATGCAGCACTTCGCTCCGCCCCTCCCGTCAGTTCTGCGTCAGCGCCTGGGCCGGCTCCATCCGCGACGCGCGCCGCGCCGGGAGGTAGCCGCCGAGCACCGAGAACCCGGTCGAGCAGGCGAGCCCACCGAGCACGATCCACCATTTGAAGTGGAACCAGCTCGCCGGCTTGTACGGGAACCGCGGCAGGTAGCGCGCGGAGCCGGCGTCGATGCCCGCGGCGATCGCCCAGCCCAGGGCCACGCCGAGCAGGCCGCCGATGAGGCCGATCAGCGCGGCCTCACCGAGCACGACCAGCAGCACGTCGCTCTGGGTCGCGCCGATCGCGCGCAAGAGGCCGAGCTCGCGCCGGCGCTCGGTGACCTGCATGAAGAAGTTGTGGGCGATGTTGATCGCCGAGATCGTGATGATCACGAGCGAGATCAAGATCAGCACCAGCCGGATCACGAACAGCGCGGTCGCGAACTTCTCGCCGAGCGAATCCTCGAGCCGGAGATCGAGGTCGTCCTGCAGCCACTGCGAGAACACCGCGATCTGGTTGCGATCCTTGAGCCGCACGATGATCGACGAGTACGACGTCGCGGCGTCGTCGCCGAGGAACTCGCGGTTCCAGCGCTCGACGTACTGGATCGGGATCGTCATGCCGATCGGCATCGCCTTGCTGCTGATGCCGACGAGCACGCCCTCGACGCGGTGCTTCTTGCGCGCGAGCGCGGAGTTGCTGCCGGCGATCGTCGTCAGGCCCAGTCCGATCGAGAACCGCATCGCCGACAGCCCGCCGCGGCTGGTGATGAACTTCACGAAGTCGAGCTCGGCGATCGGCAGGCCGTGCGACCTGGCGAACTGGCCGTTGTAGAGCTCGATCATCGTGGGTGACATGACGATCGGCACCCGGTGATGGCAGGTCCGATCGACGTCGTCGCAGTAGTAGCGGTCGGGCTGCGGGCACGGGTTGTAGTAGACGCCGGGCTGGCTGTGCGAGCCCTTGGGGGCCGGCGGCGACTGGATGATCTCCTCCTGGGGATCGGGCGGCGGCGGCGCGCACGCGACCCGCCTGGGATCGCTCGTCATGCCGTCCCAGTCCTTGAACAGCTCGCGGGTGCGGTCGTCGTCGCTGACGTAGTCGGGGTTGATGCCATCGGCGAAGCCGCCGACCTCGAACTTGAGGTCGTTGCCCTCGAAGTCGCCGCGCCCCATCGCCGGAAACGCCAGGCCCATCCGCGGCACCACCGCGGTGGGATCGGCGCGATCGACCTCGGGCCGCGCGCGGATCTTCTGGACGATGCCGTCGTCGAGCTTCTTGCTGATGTCCTTGCCGAGCAGCGAGGCGCGCGGCGCGACGACCTGGACCTGCTCGACCGGGAAGATCTTCTCGAGCACCGAGGCGACCTGCTCGGTCGACGCCAGGAACACGACGAACGTCGCGATGCCGATCACGATGCCGAACGCCGAGAGCACGAAGTGGCGGCGGCTGCGCAGCGTGTTCGCCACGACCATGCGAGCGAGGTTTCCGGCGGGCATCATCGCAGGGGGGTCCTTGGGCGCTGGGTCACGCGGGGCCGCTCCCGTGCGCGGCCGCGAGCGCTTCGTCGGTGGTCTCGACCAGCATGCCGTCGCGCATCGCGATCACGCGCTTGGCGACGCTCGAGACCCGGCGCTCGTGGGTGACGATGACCAGCGTCACGCCGTCCTTGGCGTTGAGCTCGCGAAAGAAGTCGATGACCTCCTTGCCGGTCTCCGAGTCGAGGTTGCCGGTCGGCTCGTCGCACAAGAGCAGCGTGGGCGCGTTGAACAGCGCGCGCGCGATCGCGACGCGCTGCTTCTGGCCGCCCGAGAGCTCGCCGGGCATGCGGCGCGCGAGGTCGGACAGCCCGACCCGGCGCAGCGCCTCGCGGCCGCGCGCCTCGGTGTCCTTGGCGCCCGGCGAGAACGCCGCCGGCAGCACCACGTTGGCGAGCACGGTCAGGTGATCGAGCAGGTTGAACGCCTGGAACACGAAGCCGATCGACTGGTTGCGCAGCCGGGCGCGCGTGGCGTCGGAGCTGCGCAGCGTATCGATCCCCATCACCTCGACCTCGCCGGCATCGGGCTGGTCGAGCCCGCCGATGATATTGAGCAGCGTCGACTTGCCCGAGCCCGACTGGCCGACCAGCGCCACGAACTCGCCGCTCGCGACGTCGAAGCTCACGCCGTGCAGGATCTGGGCCTTCGCGGCGCCGGTGCCGTAGCTCTTGGTGATATCGCGAAGCCGGACGAGCGGAACCGCCGCAGAGGAGGGATCAGGCACGCGCGCGCAACCTACCACATCCGATCTGACCCACGAGGCGGCGGCGGGCATCGCCACCGTGGCGCCTCGGTGCCGGCGCTGACGCGCTCGCCCAGCCCGCCGTCGTGGTGACGGGCGCCACGCGCTCCCCAGAAGGCTCCAAGCCGACCGATCGATAACAGTCTCGCAACCAGGAGACACCCTGGTATGGTGGCAAGAACCGTCCATGAGCAACCAGGAGACACCCTGGTGTGGTGGCAAGAACCGACCATGAGCACGATCGGCGGACCCGGTGGCATCGGCGGGCCGAAAGGCCCGACCGGACCTGACGGAGCTTCGGCGCTCGATGGCCTCGCCGGCGATGCCCCGGTCGAACGCGGGACCGCCGCGGTCGCCACCGCGGACGTCGACGCCTTGGCCAGCGAGGTAGCTGCTGGTCGCCTCACACCGCGCGAGGCGATCGATCGCCTGGTCGAAGCAACTGCCGGACCGGGGCTCGATGCCACGCAGCGCGCCGAGCTCCGAGAGCTGCTCACCGATCTGGTCGCAAACGATCCCTATCTCGGCGGCTTGGCCGGCCGAATCTAGCGGCGAACGAGCTAGGCTCCCTACGTGAGCGAGCGGAGCCCAAGCGCGAGCCCCGACGATGAGGGGGCGACCGATGAGTTCGGGCCCTACGTGGTGCACGAGCTGCTCGGCCAGGGCGGCATGGCCATGGTCCACCGCGCCGAGAAGCGCGGGGTCGGCATCCGCCGCCAGGTCGCGCTCAAGCGCCTGCTGCCGCACGTCGCCGAGGATCCCGAGCTCGTCCAGCTATTCGTCGACGAGGCGCGGCTCGCCAGCCACCTGCACCACGCCAACGTCGCCCAGACCTACGAGCTGGGGAAGGTCGACGACACCTTCTTCATCGCGATGGAGTACGCGCCGGGCCCGACCTTGAGCCAGATCGTGCGGCAGTGCCAGCGCGCGGGCTGCGAGATCCCGCTCGCGATCTCGGTCAACCTGCTGGGCCAGGTCTGCGACGCGCTCGACTACGCCCACAACCTGTGCGACGAGGCCGGCCAGCCGCTGCGCATCATCCACCGCGACGTGTCGCCGGGCAACATCGTCGTCGCCAACAGCGGCGTCGTGAAGCTGATCGATTTCGGCATCGCCAAGGCGACGATCTCGTCGGTCAAGACCCAGGCCGGCTACATCAAGGGCAAGTTCGGCTACATCGCGCCCGAGTACATCACCGGCAGCATCGACTCGCGCGTCGACCTGTTCGCGATCGGCGTCGTCGCCCACGAGGTGCTCGCCGGCCGCCGGCTGTTCGAGGGCAAGGACGACTTCGAGACGCTCGACAACCTGCGCCACCTCGTCATCCAGCCACCCTCGGTGTGGGCCCCGGCGATCCCGCCCGATCTCGACCGGGTCGTGATGACCGCGCTGGCCCGCGATCCGGACCAGCGCTGGCAGACGGCAGGTGAGATGCGGATCGCGCTGGCCGAGGTGGCGCGCTCGCTGGGCACGGTCGTCGGCTCGCCCCAGGTCGTCGAGTGGATCGAGTGGGCGTTCAGCCAGCTGCCGCGCGAGCCCGACCCGGAGCCGCGGAGCATGATGGTCGACGCCGACCGCCGCTCCGTCGACACCGATCAGGTTGCCCACGTGGCGGGCGGCTCCGACCGCGACAGCAACGTGTCGATCCAGTTCAACGAGCCGCACGGCGGGCCGCGCCGGCGCGAGCTACCGCTGCGCGCCCCCGCCGACCCGAGCGATCCGGTCCCGCTCGACAAGGTCCTGGTCTCGTTCACCGAGACCCCCCCGCCCGAGCTCCTGCCGCGCACGCGACCCGACGCCCGGCCGCGCGCGCAGACGATTCGCCCCGACGAGCTGCGCAGCGTGTTGCCGTCGCCCCAGGCCGTCTGGACCGACGATCCCCTCACCTCGGCACGGACCGAGTGGCACGACGTGCCGCCCGCGCCAGCACGGGCCGAGTGGCGCGACGAGCCACCCTCCTCGGCACGGACCGAGTGGCACGACGAGCCACCCGCCCGCCCACAGCGTCCGAGCTGGCAGGAAGTAACCATCGCAGCGCCGCTGGTGACCCGCGCCGAGTGGCCCGCGGCGCCCGCCTCGGTGCCGCTGCCGCTGCCGTCGCCGGCCGATCCCGACTGGGGCGACGAACCGGTCACCGGCCGGAGGGCTTCACCGCCGAGTTCGCCCCCGCCCAGCCAGGCGCCGCTCGACGCCCCCCCCTCTCCGGGCTCACAGCCGCGTGCGGCGATCGCATCACGGCCCGCCTCGCGCCCGTTCGACGCCGTGTCGCCGCCCTCCGCGGCGCACCCCGGCTCGCGGCCGTTCGACTCGGACTCGCCCCCGCCCTGGGAGGCCTCGCAGTCGTTCACGTCCGTCTCCCCGCCGCCGACGCTCGAGCCAACCGCCGCGCCTGGGCCCCGCGATCGATCGGACCCGCGGCCCCCCTCTCCGCCCGCCCCAGCCACCGCGCGCGACCGCTCGAACTCACCCTCGCAGCAGCCCCCCAGCATCGCCGCGCGCGATCGCGCCAACCCGGCCTCGTACCAGCCTCCCGAGAGTGCGCCCCGCGACCGCGCAAATCCTCCCTCGGTGCGCCCTCCCGCCACCGCCCTCCGCGACCGCGCAAACCCGCCCTCGGTGCAGCCTCCCGCCACCGCCCTCCGCGACCGCGCAAATCCTCCTTCGGTGCAGCCTCCCACCGCCGCCCTCCGCGACCGCGCAAATCCACTCACGCCACAACCACCCTTCGAGGCCGCGCTCCGCGATCGCGCGAACCCATTCACGCCGCCAGCCTTCGACGCCGCACCCCGCGATCGCGCGAACCCATTCACGCCGCCAGCCTTCGACGCCGCACCCCGCGATCGCGCAAATCCACTCACGCAGCCGCCCGCCCTCGAAGCCGCGCCCCGCGATCGCGGCAACCCACCCACGCAGCCGCCGCCCTTCGACCCCGCGCCCCGCGATCGCGGCAACCCACCCACGCAGCCGCCGCCCTTCGACCCCGCGCCCCGCGAGCACGCGACCCCATTCACGCCGCCAGTCTTCGGCGCCGCACCCCGCGATCGCGCGAATCGATTCACGCCGCCAGCCTTCGACGCCGCGCCCCGCGATCGCGCAAATCCGTTCACTCCGCCGCCACCATTCGACGCCGCGCTCCGCGATCGCGCGAAGCAACCCTCGGAGCAGCCCCCCAGCGCCGCGCTCCGCGATCGCGCGAAACAGCCCTCGGAGCAGCCTCCCAGCTTCGCACCGCGCGACCGCGCCAACCCGCCCTCCCACCAGCCTCCCAGCGTCGCCCCGGGCGATCGCGCGAAACAGCCCTCGGAGCAGCCTCCCAGCTTCGCACCGCGCGACCGCGCCAACCCGCCCTCCCACCAGCCTCCCAGCTCCGCACTGCGCGATCGCGCCAACCCGCCGTCCCGCCAGCCTCCCGGCTTCGCACCGCGCGATCGCGCGACCCCACCCTCCCACCAGCCTCCCAGCTTCGCGTCTGGCGATCGCTCGCCGCCGTTCTCGCCGTCGCCCCTGCCCGGCGCGCCTTCGTCCTCGCCGCCGCGAGACCGCTCGTTTCCATCCTCTCCAGCGCCCATCGCCGCGTCCGCACGCGATCGCTCCTACCCGTCCACCCTCCCCCCACCGCCGCCAAGCGCTGCCGCGCGCGACGCCTCGCTGCCGTTGGGCTCCGTCGTCCCGCCGCCCGAGATCGCGGGCTCCCAGCCATTCCTCGCCGCGACGCCACCTCCTCCCCGCGACACCTCACAGCCTTTTGGCACCCTCGACCCACCAGGCTCCCGACCGTTCGCAACCGTCACGCCGCTCCCGGGTCCTGGCCTGACTTCGCCCCGCAACGCGACCCCACTCCCCGGTCGCGACGCCTCCCAGCCGTTCGCCCTGGTGGCCACGCCGCCACCGGGCCACGCCAGCGCGACCGCCCTCGGCCGTCCCTCCACGCCCGCACCGACCGACACCAGCGCCAAGCTCGCGCCAGCACCCGCAGACCCCAGGGTCGAGAGCCGCCCGCGCAGCGAACCTCAGCGGCGACGCACCGTCCTCCTGCTGGTCCTGCTCATCGTCGCCCTCGGCATCGCCGCCATGGCGGTCGCTTACTTCTGGCCCGCCAGTCTCTAACACGTCGACTTCGACGTCGACACCATCGTCGACCGGGCACGGCGACCGGCGTGATCCCGACCGATACTTCGTCGAGGGCTCTGCCACGGACGGCGCAGGGCCCGAGCGACCTGAACCCGAACGATCGCGTCACTGCGCGCACGGCGGATCACGGCGAGCTTGGTCGTGAGCGGAGCGGAGCGGAGCGGCGCCGCGGCGTCAGCGCGAGGCACGACGCCGCGGGGGCCGGGTCAGTAGATCGCATCGCCGACGAAGATCGTCCCGCGCGTCGAGCCCGCCGGCCCCACGAACTGCACCACGCGGCGATCGTGCGCGGCGAGATCGATCATCTGGAACGGCCGGGTCATCGGCTCGCCCTGCGAATCGTGAAACGAGCCGATCACCATGAACTGACCGGGGCGATCCGCCGTGTTGACCAGGTACGCCTGGACCACCGACGTACCGTGGTCATCGAATGCGTGCAGCTCGGCGATCTGGGCGCGCGGCGGCTCCGTGGGGATCAGCGCGCCCGTGACGCGGATGCGCGCCGCCACGGCGCCCGGCCGCGCCGTGCGCTCGCGATCGACCAGCGCAAAGGTGCGCGATTCGTGCGCCGGCACCCACAGCGATTGCCGCGTCAGCGCGCCGATCGTCGCCCCCGCGGCATCCTTCAGCTCGCCGCCGAGCGTGACGTAGGCGCCCTCGCCAGCCGCGTTCTCCGCGTCGACCAGCACGAACGTCGCCGTGCCGGCGAACGCGCCATCGCCGACCACGTCGGTCCGCAGCCGGGCGTTGCCGGGCACCCGGATCGCACCCAGGTCCAGCTGGCGCGCCGGCCGGGATCGCCCGCACGCGGCGCAGGCGACCAACCACAGGATCAGCGCAGCGCGGCCCGGCATCCCGCCAGGTATAGCGCGACTCGCCGGCTCAGGCTGCCGAGCGGCCGCCGGTCGATTGTCCCGCCCCCGCCCCCGCCCCCGCCCCCACAGGCCGGGTCGGCGGTGCGTGCATCCGCAGCACGGCCAGCACCTTCGGCGACAGCTCGACCGTGGGGACGTCGAGCTTGGTCAGCTTGGCGAGCGCCGTGGCGAGCGTCGTGACGCGCTCCTCGGCCGTGGCTCGCTTGTCGACGATGATGCGATACTCACCCTTCACGCGGCACAGCCCGCCGTGGATGACACTGGTTTGCAGCGGCTCGTAGCTGACGCGCACCTGGAGCTGCTCCGCGGCAGACTCGAGGAGCTCGAGGACAACTTCGGGCTTCATACCGGCTCACAGTACCAAGTTCGATCCGCAGCGCAACCCTCGTGTCCGCGAACCGGACGAGTGATCCCGGACCCGGGATCGGTCACGAGATCGGCAGGATGACGCGAAACGCGGCACCACCGAGCGACGAGCGCCCGACCCGGATCTCGCCGCGATGCTGCTCGACGATGTTGCGGACGATCGGCAGCCCGAGGCCGGTGCCCTTGCCATCGGACTTGGTCGTGAAGAACGGCTCGAAGATCCGCTCGTGATCGCCATCGGCGATCCCCGGGCCCGAATCGCCGACCTCGAGCATGACGGTCGAGTCGGTCTCGGGGTGGGCGCGCACGACCACCTGGCCGCCGGTCTCCACCGCGTGCACGGCATTGGTGATCAGGTTGATCAGCACCTGCTCGAGCTGGCCGCCGATCGCGCGGACCACCGGCAGCCCGGGATCGACCTCGATCCCGAGGGTCACCCCGCCGCGCTCGACCAGGTGCTCGCAGATCGACACCGACTGGCGCACCACCGAGGCCAGGTCGATCGGCTCGACGTCGCGACCCGACGGCCGGGCGTACTGCACGAGATCGCGCGAGAACCGCAGGATCCGCTGTGCGCTCGCGCCGATCCGTCGCAGCTTCTCGAGATCCGGCTCCTCGGCGCCCTGCGACGCCAGCTTGCGCACCAGGTACTCGGCGTACACCGTGATCGACGTCAGCGGGTTGTTGAGCTCGTGGACCACGCCGGCCGCCAGCTCGCCCAGGGTCGCCAGCCGCTCGGCGCGCACGACCTGCTGCTGCAGCGCTTCGATCTGCGACATGTCCTGACCTATCGCCACCAGCGCCTCGATCGGTCCGCCGGCCGCCCCGGACCGCCCGACCGGCGCGATGCTCCACACGGTCCGTACGGTGCCGTGCCGCAGGCTCGGCAGCGACACGGTCACCGCGGCGTGGTGCTGGCCGGCGAGCGCCGCCGCGAACGAGCGGGTGAGATACTGGCGCTGATCGTCGGCGATGAAGTCGCGGACGTCGCGGCCGAGCACGTTGTCGCGGCTGAGCCCGACCAGCTCGAGCAGCGCGCGGTTGCACGCCGTGATCCGCCAGCCGTGATCGACGCCGAGGATCAGGGCGTTGGCGTTCTCGAGCAGCCGCGACTGGTAGTCGCGCAGGCCGAGCGCGTCGTCGGCCAGCCGGAGCGTGCGCAGCCCGATCGCGAGCTGGGCGGCGAACGTGTGGACCGCCGGCTCGTCGGTGGCGCGCGAATCGGCGGCGGGTGCATAGCCGACGTCGAGCACGCCGTACAGCTCGCCCGCGCAGGCCAGCGCGACCGCGAACCCGGTGGCGATCCCGGTGAACGGCGAATCCCAGCGGTCGCGGACCAGGAGCCGAGCGCTCGCGGCGACCGCCGGCTTGAGCTTGGCGCGCGCCAGCGCAGCCTCCGTCAGGGTCACCGCATCGGCGAGCACGCCGTGCCGCATCGGCGCGCCGCGCGCGTAGCCCTGCGACGGCTCGCGCGACCGCATGTCGAGCACGCGCACGCTCAGCGCCCGGCCGGGCAGCAAGCGGCCGAGGATCTCGAGCGCGCGCGGCACGACGACCGCCTCCGAGCTCGCCTCGCCCAGCTCGGACAGCAGCTCGCGCAGCGCGCCGAGCTCTGCCTCGGCGGTCGGCCGCGCGAACGTCACGACCGGCTCCCGCGGTCGAGCCCGGCCAGCGCGCTGGCCTCGTCGAGATCGCCCAGCTCGGCTCGATCGTGGAGATCGCGGAGGTCGCCGAGGCTCGGGTGCATCGCGGGCGGCCCCGACGACGGCGCGACCGCCGGGAACTCGCCGGTCTGGCTGTCGTCGGCCGAGATCGCGATCTGCGGATCGCTGGTCTCGGGGGCCGCGCGCTCGAGGTCGAGCATCCGCGCACCACCGACGTAGTCCGTGGTCTCGTACTTGGTGATCCGGCCGATCTTCTTGACGATGCCCGCCATCCGCTCGGCCTCCGATAGGATGATCGCGACGGCGCGCAGGTGCGCCGCGGACTCGGGGCTCTGGCGCTCGATCAGCCCTGCGTAGCCCATGATCGACGTCAGCGGCTGGTTGAGCTCGTGGGCCGCGGCGCCGGCGAGCTCGGCGACCAGCGCCTGCTTCTCCGAGAGCTGGAGCTTCTGCTGGGCGTCGAGCAGCCGCTGCTCCATGCGGATCCGCTCGCGCAGATCGGTCAGGATGCCGACCGTGGCGACCTCGTGGTCGCGCTCGTACAGCGTCGACGCCGTGATGCTGACCGGGACGACCTCCCCGGTCGCGGTCCGGACCTCGCGGCGCGTCTGCTCGAGCCGCCCGACACCGCCGTACGAGGTCGAGCGCAACATCCGCATCACCTGCTTGGCGCCGCCGGCTTCGTAGAGCGCCCATACCGGCATCTTGCCGATCACGTCGCGAGCACGATACCCGAACAGCCGCTCGGCGCCCTGGTTGAACAGGATGATCTGACCGCGCAGATCGGCCGCGATGATCGCGTCGACCGTGGAGTCGATCAGGCGCTCGAGGAACTCCTTGGTCGACCGCAGCTCGTGCTCGAGGCCACGCTCCGCGGTGACGTCGCGGAACGCCAGGATCACCGCGCCGGTCCCGGCGAGCACGGTCGAGGTCGACACCGAGACCCACACCGGCGCGCCGGACGTGGTCGACAGCTGGAGATCGAACGCGTCGACGTTGACCCCGGCGAGCACGCGCGCCACGGTGTCGGCGATCTGCGAGCGCTGGTCGTTGCCGACCAGGTCGACGAGCTCGCTGCCGAGCAGGCCGTCGCGGGCGAACCCCGTGATCCGCTCGGCCGCCCGGTTGACGAACAGGATCCGCGCGGCGTGGTCGAGCACGACCACGCCATCGGCGCCCGCCTCGAAGTGCTCCTTCAGCGAGTCGATCCCGCGCAGCCGGCGCTCGGCCTCGTAGCGCGCCCGCGAGACCCGGTGGGTCTGGTCGCGCAGACTCTCGAGCACCGCGCCGTGCCGCAGGTGGGCCGCCGTGATGCTCGCGATCAGCTTGCCGAGCTCGATGCCGCGCGGCCCGACGTGCTGGACCCCGGGCGAGCGCTTGCGCAGCAGGATCGCGCCGAGCGCCCGGCCGCGCCACTGCACCGGGAACACCGCGATGCCGCGGATCCGGCGGCTCGACAGGAGGTCCGAGATCGGCGCGGTCAGCGGGTCTGCGAGCACGTCGTCGATCATCACCGGCGCCAGCGTGCGGATCGCCTCGGCGATCTCGGGGTACTCGGCGATCGCCAGCGTGAAGCGCTGCAGCGGCTCGGCGTCGTTGGCGGCGACCACGAAGCCGTGGTCGCTGCCGTCGATGTGGGCGACCAGCGACGCGCGGTCGAAGCCGAGCACGTTGGCGGTGATCGTCAGCACCTGGATCAGCGCCTCGGCGTCGTCGCCATCGGCGGTCAGCACCTCGTTGATCCGGGCCAGCGTCGCGGCCGCGGTGGCGTGGCGGCGGCCGAGCTTGCACAGGTTGCGGCAGCGCACCGCGAGGATCGCGCTCGGCACCGGCAGCCGCGCGACGTCGGTCGCGCCGGCCGACAGCGCCTCGGCGGCCGCGGTCGGAGGGATCGCGGCGACCACCGCGAGGATCGGGACCTCGGCGAGCGCGGGGATGTCGCGCGCCTCGGCGACCAGCTGCGCGGCCTCGGGGCCGGTCATCACCAGGAGCTCCGGCAAGCCGGCGGAGCGCACCAGCTGGTGGTCGGCCCGGGCCAAGAGGCCGCTCGCCGCGAGCTGCGCGACCAGCTGCGCGCGTTCGGGCTCGCTCCCCCCGAGCACGACGATCGTTGCAGGATCCACGCGGCCCCACCGTACCACGTGATCGCCGACACCAGCGGGGCCGCTCCGGGGTAGCCGCCGTGCCGCGGCCTGCCAGGCGAGAGGATCTCACCGGCGCGAGGCGTCAGCTCGCGGCGAGGACGGGCCCGCTTCCGCTGATGAGGCGTAAACCCTGCGCCTTGGGGCGGCGTGCCTGGATCGTCGCCCCCGACCAAGCCCGACGCGGACGTCAACGGCAACGCCTTGGGACGCGCGCGCTCGCCTTTGATCGACCACGCGTCAGCTCATGCAGCTCAACGCGTCGCTTCAAACGCCGCGAGCGCCGCGGCGAACACGAGCTTGACGGCGACCCCGTGGCGGCGCGCGGCGGCGACGCAAACCTCGAGCTCCGGCGCCACGTTCATGACCGTCTCGCCGTCGGCGGCGACCTTCACCGCGATCGCCCCGTAGGGGGTCGCGACCTCGCGGATCGTGCGCGCCAGCGTGGCGCGATCGCGCGCCGCGTAGCGCACGCCGATCGTCGTGGTCTCGCGCAGGATCGCGGCGGTCACGGCGGCACGGGTCTGGGCGGTGACCAGCGCCGAGAGCATCAGCGCCGGGCGACCCTTCTTCATCGTGATCGGCGTCCACCACGCGTCGAGCGCCCCGGCGGCGAAGATCGCCTCGGCGGCCGGGCCGCACAGCTCGGGGCTCATATCGTCGATGTTGGCGTCGATCTGGACGACCTGGTCGGCGACGAACGCGCCGGCCGGGTCGGTTGCCGGGTCGGTCACCGGAGCGATCACCACGGCGCGCAGCGCGTTCGCCCGATCCGCCAGCTCGGCGTCCCCAGCGCCCCAGCCGACCGCGACCGGGCGGCCGGTCGGCGCCGCGGTCCACCGCGTGACCGTCGCGGCGAGGATCGCGGCCCCGGTCGGCGTGCACAGCTCGCGGGCGACCCCGCCATCGGCCATCACGCCGCCGGCCTCGCGCAGGATCTCGAGCGCGGCGGGCGCGGGCACCGGCAGCACGCCGTGCGCGCAGGTCAGCGTGCCGTGGCCCATCGCGACGCTCGTGCAGCTCACCGAAGCCGGCGCCAGCCAGTCGAGCGCGGCCGCGGTACCGACGACGTCGACCAGCGAGTCGATCGCGCCCACCTCGTGGAACGTGACGCTGTCGACCGCCATGCCGTGCAGCTTGGCCTCGGCGCGGGCGAGCCGATCGAAGATATCGAGCGCCCGGCGCGCGGTGCCCGGCAGCAGCCCAGCGCCGGCGATCCGCCGCCGGATCGCGGCGTAGTGGTAGTGCGCGTGGTCGCCGCGCGGATGCGCGTGGTCGCCGTGCGCGTGATCGTGGTGCGGCCCGGTCGCCGCGCCGTACGGGCGGGGGTCGTCGGGGACCGGGTAGCGCACCGGCGACGCGGGCGCGCCGGTGACCGCGATCTGCAGCGCGAGCGGCGCCGCGGCGTGGACGTGGCGCTCGGCGCCGGCGAGCTCGCCGCGGGTCTCGACCTTGACGTCGACCGCGGCGATCCCGTGCTTGACCACGCGGGCGACCTGCAGCCGCGCCCGCCCGGCCCCGATCGCGTCGAGCGCATCGCCGATCACCGCCACGGGCACGCCGAGATCGATCAGCGCGCCGAGCAGCATGTCGCCGGCCGCGCCGCTGGCACAGTCGAGGTGCAGGTGGCGGCCGACGCCGCGGAGCCGAGCCTCGGTCATCGTGAGCCTCCAGAAGCCCCGGCGGCCCCAGCGCGCACCGCGAGCCGCGCGATCCGCACCGCGGCCACCGCGGCGCCGACGCCATTATCGATGTTCACGACGGTGATGCCGACGGCACACGACGCCAGCATCGCGCCGAGCGCGACCAGACCGTCGAGCGACACGCCGTAGCCCACGCTGGTCGGCACCGCGATCATCGGGCGATCGACGAGCCCGGCGAGCACCGACGGCAGCGCGGCCTCCATCCCGGCGACCGCGATCACGACCTCCGCGCCGCGGATCGCGTCGAGGCGCGCGAGCAGCCGGTGCAACCCTGCCACGCCGACGTCGCTGACCCGCACCACGGAGGCGCCCAGAAACTCGGCGACCAGCGCCGCCTCCTCGGCGACCGGCAGATCGCTGGTCCCGGCGCACACCACCGCGATCGGGGCGGCGGCTGGCCGGCGCGGGGGCGCCCCGAGCGCGGCGATCCGCGCGGTCTCGTGGTACACGACCTCGGGCACCAGGGCGCGCAGCGCGGCGGCCTTCTCTCGATCGACGCGGGTCGCCAGCGCACCGCCGTGGCGGGCGAGCTCGCGCAGCGCGGCCGCGATCTGCTCCGGCGTCTTGCCGGCGCCGAACACGAGCTCGGGCATCCCGGTGCGCAGCTCGCGGTGGTGGTCGATCATCGTGTGGCCGACCGCGTGCGCGACCTCGGAGTACGGAAGCTCGCTCAGCGCGCGCGCGGCATCCGCCGTGGCCAGCGTACCCGCGCGCACCCGTTCGAGGACTTCGAGCAACTGCAGCCGATCCACGGACGGTTCGTACCATGGTAAGCGAGCATGTGGCGTTCACCCCTGGAATCACCTCGACGGCGACCGAGGGCCGCCTCTACGTCATCTCCGGTCAAGCGCTCTGCGTCGCCTACCGCGCGGGCGGCGGCGAGCCGCAGGTGCCCGTGGGCCCGATCCCCCGCGCGGCGATCTTCCTCGGCGAGCTCGCCGGCGAGCCGTGCTTCGCGCGCCTGCTCGGCGACGGCGAGGTCGCCCCGGAGGGCACCGATCCGATCGCGCTGCGCCAGCTGTTCGGCGCCTTGCCCGACGACGAGTTCGGCATCGCGGGCCGCGCGCTGGCGATCACGGCGTGGGATCGCGACCACCGGTTCTGCGGCCGCTGCGGTTCGCCGACCGAGCGCTCGCCGACCGAGCGCTCGCGGACCTGCCCACAGTGCGGCCTGGCGGCCTACCCGCGGATCTCCCCGGCGATCATCGCGCTGATCGAGCGCGATGGCCGCGCCCTGCTCGCCCGCAACGCGCGGTTCCCGCTCCCGTTCTTCAGCACGCTCGCCGGCTTCGTCGAGGTCGGCGAGACCCTCGAGGCCGCGGTCGCGCGCGAGATCCACGAGGAGGCCGGCATCGCGATCACCGACATCCGGTACTTTGGCAGCCAGCCGTGGCCGTTCACCGGCTCGCTGATGATCGGCTTCACGGCCCGGTGGGCGAGCGGCGAGATCGTCGCCGAGCCGACCGAGATCGCCGAGGCCGACTGGTTCTCGCCCGACGAGCTGCCGCGCGTCCCGCCCAAGCTCAGCATCGCGCGCGAGCTGATCGACGACTTCGTCCGCCGCCACGGCGGCGCGCCGCGCGACTGAAACCACGGCCACGATTCGTGCGCGTCCTGTGACCGCCCGGTCGCAGACCCGCGCCGGGTTCGCCGCCGAGCGGCCCTACCCTGCCGCGATGAAGCAGCACCCGAGCTTCGAGCCCACCTGCGGCGTCTGCCAGTCGCTGGCCGGCGCGGCTCCCGCCGCCGCGCTCTACGAGGACCCGCTGTGGCACGTCCGCCACGCCGAGCCGGCGGGCGTTCCCGGCTGGATGATGCTCATCACCCAGCGCCACGTCGGCGGCCCGGCGCACTTCGACGACCGCGAGGCCGAAGCGCTCGGCCCGGCGCTGCGCCACTTCGAGCGCGTGCTCGAGCAGGTCACCGGCGCGGTGCGGATCTACACCGCCGCGATGGGCGAGAGCCACCCGCACTTCCACGCCCACATGGTGCCCCGCTATGCCCGGATGCCGCGCGACGCGCGCGCCTGGAGCGTGTTCGACCTGCAGCGCGCGGTCGGAGCCGGCGAGCTCGAGGTCGATCGCGCCGAGATCGAGCGGATCTCGACCGCGTACGCCCGGGCGTTGCGCGAGCTGCCGCCGCCCAGCGCGCGCTGATCGCGCCGAGTCTGTCGCAGCGACCGCTCGATCGCCGATGTCACGACCGCGGCGCCACGTGGGAGCCGGCGCCGTGGCAGTGGCGCACCGCGGCTCGCATCAGAACGGCGCCGGGCAGACCAGCTCGACGCGGCGAGCCGTGTGCGGGTGGGTGAACGCGAGCGCCTCGGCGTGGAGCGCCAGGCGCGCCGCCGGGCGGCCGTACAGCCGATCGCCCTGGATCGGCGCGCCGAGGCCGAGCGGGTGGGCGGCGTGGACCCGCAGCTGGTGGGTCCGGCCGGTGCGCGGGATCAGCTGGGCCCGCGTGCGGCCGGCCGTGCGCTCGACGACCCGCCACTCGGTGACCGCCGGCTTTCCGTGGATCGGGTCGTAGATCTGGCGCGGCCGATCGTCGAGGTCGACGCGCAGCGCGAGCTCGATCGTGCCGGCGTCGCCCGCGACCAGGCCGTCGAGCCACGCGGCGTACCGCTTGTCGATCTCGCGGTGGGCGAACGCGCGCTGCAGCGCCGCGTGGGTCGCCGCGTCCTTGGCGGCGATCAAGAGCCCCGAGGTGTCGAGATCCAGGCGGTGCACCACCGTGGCGGCGGGGTAGCGCCGGCGCAGCCGGGTGACCACCGAATCGGCGAGGCCGCCGCTGCGGCCCGGCACCGAGAGCAGGCCGCACGGCTTGTCGACCACGACCAGCCAGCGGTCCTCGAACACCACGGCCGGATCGGCGGCGGCCGCCGCGGCGCCGAACTCGGGGGCCGGATCGGCGACCAGGCCGTCGAGCATGAACGGCAGGATCGGGCCGCACTTGCCGCGGCACGACGGGTAGAACTGACCGGCGAGGCGCCCCCCGGAGATCGGCGGCGCGCCCCACCACAGCTCGGCGAGCGCGACCGGCCGAAGGCCCGCGCGGTAGGCGTGGCCGAGCAGCTTGGGGCCCGCGCAGTCGCCGGCGCCCGCCGGGGGCTCGCCCGGCGCGAACAGCGCGCGCAGCGCCCGGCGCTCGCCGCGCGCGCTGGCGACAGCGTAGCTGTCATGGACCTGGATCATCAGCTGGCGCGACTCGTCGGCGCGCAGCCGCTCGAGCAGGGTGCGCTCGCCGTCCGCGGCGGCCAGCTGCGCCACGACCTCGGCGAGCTCGGCTTGGTGGGCGAGGTCGACCCGGCGGCGCTCGGCGGTGTCGCCGCGGCTGGCCTGATCGAGCGCGTGGCGCGCGGCCGCGCCGGTGGCGGAGGCCCGGGCCTCCCGCCGCCGGTCCCGCTGCTCGCGATGCCGTGCCCGCAGCGCCGCGAGCTCGGCGGCGTGGCGCGCGACGACCGCGTCGTGCGCGGCGCGGACATGCGCGTGCGCGGGCGACGCCGCCAGATGGCGCAGCCGGCGCTCGAGATCGCGCAGCGCGCGCTGGCCCGCCGGCCAGATCGCGTCGCGCGCCGCGGCGTCGAACAGCGGCGGTACGAAGCCGTCGACGTGCCACGCGCCGTCGAGCATGCCCGAGAACGCGCGGAGATAGCCGATCCGGCCGTCCGGCGCGGCGACCACGAGCACGCCGAACATCTTGCCGCCGGCCGGCGCGTCGAGGCTCGCGCGGCCGCGGATCTGCGCGACCAGCTGGTCGGCCGCGCGCCGCGCCAGCGGGTGCGGCGCGCCGCCGGCGAACGGGCTGGCGAACCGCGCCGGCAGCTCGCCGGGCGGCGGTTCGAAGTACGTGACGAGCGGCGCCGCCATCGCGGTCACTTCTTGCGCTTGACGATCCGGACCGACTCGACGGCGCGATCGGTGGCGTCGACGACTTCGATCAGCGCGCTGGGCAAGGTCAGGGTCTCGCCCTTGTCGGGGATGCGGCGCAGCTTCTCGATCAAGAGGCCCGCCACGGTCTCGTAGTCCTCGCTCTCGGGCAGCCCGACGTCGAGCTCGCTGTTGATCCGCGCGACCGACGTCCGCGCCTCGACCCGCCACACGCCGGGGCGCTCGGTGCGGATCGGCGGCAAGTCGGTGTCGTACTCGTCGTCGATGTCGCCGACGATGATCTCGAGCAGATCCTCGATCGTGCAGATCCCGACGGCGCCGCCGTACTCGTCGACGACGATCGCCAGGTGCTGCTGCTCGCTCTGGAGCTGGACCAGCAGATCGCTGGCGCGCATCGTCTGCGGCACGTAGATCGGCGGGTGCGCAAGGCTCGCCAGCGTCTTGCCCTCGGCCTTGCCGCGGGACGCGGCCTGCAGGAGGTCGAACACGTGGACGATCCCGACGATGTCGTCGACCCGCGAGCGATAGATCGGCATCCGCGAGTGCTGCTTGTCCGCGATCTCGAGCGCGGCCTCGGAGATCTCGGCGTCCTCGGGGAGCGCGGTGACCTCGGAGAGCGGCACCATGAGCTCGCCGACCTTGTAGCCCGACAGCTCGAACACGTTGGAGATCATCGCGCGCTCGTCGGCGCCGATCTCGGGCTTGTCGGTCTCGGGATCGGTCTCGATCAAGAGCGCGAGCTCGTCGCGCGTGACGAACGCCTTGGTGCGATCGGTCCCGGCCATCCGGGTCAAGAGGCCCGCGTAACCACCGACGATGACCACGAGCGGCCGCAGCACGTACGACGCCAGCCCCAGCGGGGTCGCGAACGTATCGAGCGTGCCGTCGGGGTGCGCCTGAGCGATCGCCTTGGGCAACAGGTGACCGAACACCAGCAGCGGCGGCACGACGATGAGCGGCGCCCACAGCAGCGAGACGCCGTGCGCCGCGAGCTCGACCGCGACCAGCAGCACCGCGATCGCCGCGGCGAGGTTGGCGCCGACCAGCGTGGTGGCCAGCGTGACCTGCGGGACCGCGAGCAAGCGCTCGGTGCGCCGCGCCCGGGCATCGCCGGCCGCCGAGCGCGCCCGGATCTGGTTGCGATCGCACGCCGACAGCGCGGCCTCCGCGGCGACGAAGAACGCCTGCGCCAGCGCGCAGGCCGCGAGCACGACGCCGAGCGTGGACCCGGTCACGGCTTGCCCTGCTCCTGGATCAGGTCGGCGAGATCGGTCGCCGGCGGCGTGACCTCGTCGTCGTCGTGGATCGCCAGCGGCGGCGGATCGAGCACGCGCAGCGCCTGGCTGCGGCTGGCGGACGGCGCCACGATCGGCCCGCTGGCGTCGTCGGGGTGGTGGGCGAGCGGCACCGAGGCGTCGCCCGCGTCGCGCGCGGTCGGCACGGCGTTGGGGCCGCTCCCCTCGCTGTCGGGCTTGTGGCCCGGGGCGCCCCGCCCGGCGGCGCGTGCCGGCGGCACCGAGCTCTGCAGCGCGGCGCGCTCGTCGCGCAGCACGCCGAAGATCTGCGAGAGCAGATCGTCCATCGTCACCAGCCCGAGCACCTTGCCGTACTCGCTGACGACGATCGCCATATGGACCTTCTTCTGCTTGAAGGTCAGGAACAGCCGCTTGACCGGCGTGGTGCGCGGCACGAACAGCGGCTCGTGGAGCAGCTCGCCGAGCGGCCGGCCCAGCGGCTGGCCGGCCATCGTGCGCATCAGATCCTTGGCGTTCAGGATGCCGCGGATGTTGTCGAGTGACTGCAGGTTGTCCGGCGACTTCTGGTAGATCGGCACGCGCGAGAACCCGCGCGCCGCGAGCTCCTTGACCAGCCGCTGGACCGGCAGGTCGTACGACAGCGCGAAGATCCGCTCGCGCGGCGTCATGACCTGGCCGACGTTCTTGTCGTTGAACTCGAACACGCGGTGGATCAGCCGGCGCTCGCGGGCATCGACCTGGCCCTGCGCCGAGCCGGCGTCGACCAGCGTGCGGAACTCCTCCTCCGACAGATCGCGCGACGACCGCGGCCGGGCGGCGACGCCGAACGGCTTCTGCACCAGGCCGACCGCGCCCTGGACGACGAACCGCAGCGGCAGCACGGCCACCCCGAGCACGGTCAGCGGCAGCACGCACAGCCGCGACCACCAGAGCGGCGCCTTGGCCGCCAGCGTCTTGGCGGTGATCTCGGCGACCAGCACGATGAGCAGCACGGTCGCCGCGAGCGCCAGCCAGAACGCGCCGGGGTGGGTGAACCACTCGGTGAGCACGGCGTACGCCAGCACGGCGAGCACGCCGTTGAACGCCTCGTTGCCGACCAGCACGGTCGCGATCAGCTGGCGCGGCCGCTCGAGCAGCGCGCGGATCCTGCGATCGGTGAACCGCTTGCCGAGCTGCTCGCGGTCGACCCGCCGGATCGAGAACAGCGCCACCTCGGTGCCCGAGCAGAACGCCGAGCCGAGCACGCACACGATCGCCAGCGGGACCGCCAGGGCGAGATCGATCGTCACGCGCCGCCTCCGGCGCCCCCGGCCGGGAACGTGGCGGTGAACGTCGAGCCGCGGCCAGGCGCGGTATCGACCCAGATCCGGCCGCCGTGGGCCTCGACGTACGCCTTGGCGAGCGTGAGCCCCAGGCCCGTCCCGCCGAACGCGCGGGTCGACGAGGAGTCGACCTGGAAGAACGGCTCGAAGATCTTGGCGACCTGGTCGCGCGAGATCCCGATTCCGGAATCGGCGACCACGAGCTGGATCGCCGGCGTGGCGTCGGCCGCGCCGGGCTCGTGCGCCGCGAGCGGCCCGCGCCGCAACGTCACCGAGACCGCGCCGCGATCCGGCGTGAACTTGACCGCGTTGGACACCAGGCTCGACACGATCTGCCGCAGCTTGCGACGATCGCCGACCACGACGCTGTCGGCGCACGCCTCGAGCTGGATCGCGATGCCGCGCCGGCCGGCCTGGGGCGCGAACGTCGCGAGCTCGCTGGCGACGAGGTCGGCGAGCGACAGCGTGGCGCGCTCGAGCGCGAGCTGGCCCGACTCGAGCGAGGACACGTCGAGCACGGCGGTGATGAGCCCGAGCAGCTGGTCGGCCTTGCCGAGGATGGTCGTCAGGTATTCCTTTTGATCCTGCGACACCGGGCCCGCGAGGCCTTCGGCCATCATCTCGGCGTAGCCGATCACGGAGGTCAGCGGGGTGCGCAGCTCGTGCGACATCGTGGCGAGGAAGTTCGACTTCAGGCGATCGAGCTCCTCGAGCCGCGCCACCGCGCGCGACAGCCGCGCGTTGTGCTCGGTGAGCTCGGCGAACGTGGCGCGCATCGCCTCCTCGTGGGTGGTCGCCGCCAGCTCGCGCGCGTAGGCGTGGTGGACCAGGAGCTCGAGGTTGGCGCTGCACAGCGCGAGGCACTCGAGGGCGCGCGGCCCGGTCGCGCCGAGCCGCGCGAGCGGCTCGCCGTCGTGCTCGACCAGCTGGACCGCGCACGCGGTCGGCTCGACCGACACGGCCGGCGAACCGGCGAGCCGGCGGCCGGCCTCGTCGAAGATCGCCAGCTCACCGCCGAGCGCGCGCGTGATCGCGGCGACCAGCTCGTCGAGCTCGCTGCCGGGCACCAGACGAGCCAGCTCGATCCGGTCGTCGAGCGCGCTCACCCGAGGAGCTTACCAGGTTCTGGGCCCGGTTCCGCCCGCCCGATGTGCTCGGCGAGCGCGCCGCGAAACGCCGCCTCGTCGATCCCCAGGCGCTCCGAAACCCGCCGATCGGTGTCGAGGTGGCGCCACGCCCGACCGACGAGCTCGAAGAATGTCTCGACGACGCCGGCGCCCGACGTCGCACACGCCTCGTGGACCGGCCGCGCCGGATCGCCGAACCGGTCGACCTCCGCGAGCGGGATCGCATCGGGCAGATCGCGCTTGTTGTACTGGACCACCACCGGCACCTGGTCGAGCGCCAGGGCTTTCAAGTTCGCGGCGAGGTTGTGCCACGACGATCGGTTGGGGTCACGGTGGTCGGCGCGCGAATCGGCGACGAACGCCACCGCATCGGCGCTGGCGAGCACGATCTTGCGCGTGGCCTCGTGGACCGGTTGGCCCGGCACCGTGTAGACCTTGAGCCGGAACGAGAACCCCGAGGTCCGGAAGAACAGCGGCAACAGGTCGAAGAACAGCGTGCGATCGTCGCGGGTGTCGAGCGTCATCAGCCGGCCGCGGTTGAGCTTGTCGACCGCGCCGTGCAGCGCCCGCAGGTTGCTGGTCTTCCCCGAGTGCGGCGGGCCGTAATACACGAGCTTCAGCGTGAACTGCCGCTCTGCAAAGTCGACTAGCGCCACGGGTCACTTTACCTCAGCTCTGGGGGGCCCGCTGCTGCCCAGGTTCACTTGATGGTCGACGAGCTGACCGGGTGGCCGGGCTGGAGCGGCTGGACCTGGCGCGGCGCCGAGAGCGGGGGCCGCACCGCGTCCGCGGCGCCGCGGTCGCGGATCAATGTCGCGTACACCAGGCCCGCGACGATCACCACGATTAGGATGCCGAGCACGCTGGTCGCCGAGCGGTACGGCGGGACCTCGGCCTCGCGCCGCGCGGTGGCGCCGACCATCAAGGTCACCTCGGCGGCGCGGCGCAGGCGCTCGAGCTGGTGCGCGGCGACCGCGTCGCGCTCGCGGCGACGGTAGCGCCCGGCCGTCCACGCGAAGCAGTGATTGGCGACCGTCAGCCGCAGCAGCTCGTCGTGCGGGGCGGGGTCGTCCCAGTGCTCGGTGGTCCGGGTCCAGGCCTCGCGCAGAGCGTCGGGTACCCGGGCATCGGCCGCCTCGACGTACGCGGCCATCTTGGCGATGGTCAGGCCGCACGTGGCGCACGCGACGGCGCCGGGCGCACGCTGCGTCCCGCACTTGGGGCACAGCGTCGGATCAGGTGGCGAGGTCGCGGCGTGAGCGCGCACCCCGCGGATGTTGTCACAACGCGGAGCGGAACGGGACCGGAGTTGCGATCAACAAGAAGATCACCAGCATCGCGATCGCGGAGCGCCGGCGCCCGGGGTCGAGCAGAGTTTCCCCGACCGGCGGGTGATACTGCCCGGCCTGGCGACGCATCCAGGCGAGCATCGCCGCCCACACCAGCCACGGCACCAGCCCGGACTGCGCGTATTCCAGGCAGGCCACGAGGCCGTGGCCCGTGAGCTGCGCCTGCGCGAACATCGCGCCGCCGATCGCGACGCCGACCACCGGCAGCGCGACGTGGAGCCGGCGCGACCAGCGCTCGTGCGCCTCGCCGAGCGCGGCCCTGGCAATGTGGCCGCCGTCGAGCTGGCCGATCGGGAGGAGGTTTATCATCGTGATGAGCAGGCCCACCCAGCCGGCGAACGCCATCGGGTGGAGCTGGACGTCGACGCCGCCCGCCGGCAGCCAGCGGCCGAACACGGCGTACTTGAGCAGCGCGTAGAGGATCGAGTTGCCCTCGATCATGTCGTCGGGACCGATCGGCCCCACGGTCGACAGCCGCAGCCCGATGGCGAGCAGCGGCACCGCCACCACCAGTCCGGCGACCGGACCGGCCGCGCCGACGTCGAACAGCGCGTTGCGCTCCGAGATCGCGCTCCGCATCCGGATCACCGCGCCGAGCGTGCCGAACGTGAACTGCGGCGGCATCGGCAGGAAGTACGGCAGCGAGACCTCGACGCCGCGCCGGACGCCGACGACGTAGTGGCCGAGCTCGTGGCACAGGAGGATGCCCATCAACGTGGCGGCGAAGTACGGGCCGCCGAACCACCAGGTCGTCGCGCAGCACGCCGCGAACAGCCCGAGATGAAGCGCGACGCGCCGCGGGCTCAAGGTCACCGGCGCAGCATAGCGTGGGGACGCGTCGCCGCCACGCTGGCGGGGTGACGCGTCAGCCTGGCGCGCGCGCGACGCTCGCGTACGCCCCGTGCAGGAGGCGCGATGAGCCGGCGGCGCTGCTACGGCGCCAGGATCAGCTCGTCGCCGCGCACCTCGAGCACGCTGGGCGTACGCTCGAGCTCGCCGTCGGCGCCGATCGCCGCGGGGCCGCACGCGCCGTCCTCGAGCGCGGCGCGAGCGAGCGCGGCGCGCAGGGCGCCCCGCGGGTCGGGCCGGGCCCCGGCCGCGGCGCGCGCGGTCGCGACGAGCAACGCGGCATCGTACGCCTGCGCCGCCGCCGCGCTGGGCGCCCGCCGGGTCCGCTGCTGGAACGCCGCCGCGAACTGCGCCGCGAGGTCGCCGCCGAGCTCGCCGGCATAATCGTCGACGACGAGCGCGCCCTGGACCGCGGCGCCGCCGCGCACCGGCAAGCTCGGGTGGTGCCACCCGGCGCCGCCGACCAGCTGGACGATCTGCGGCATGATCCCGCCGTGCTTGCGGGCCAGCCGCGCGGCGTCGGGCGCGTCGGTGGTGCGCAGCTCGACGTTGTAATACGGCAAGTACGCCGCGACGATCGCCGCGCGGTCGTAGCGATCCGGGATGTAGAGCAGCGTGTACGGAATCTCCGGCGAGAACGTCGCCCAGCCGGCCTTGCCGTGGCGCGCCAGGTGCGCGGCGAGCCGCGCGTTCTGCGCGGGCACCAGCCCGAGGAACGCCTTGACGTCGGGCTCGACGTCGCCGCCGGTCGGATCGTAGGCGCCCTGCGCCGTGACCCGCAGCCCGAGCCGGCGGGCCTCGGCGACGAACGCGAAGCTGGCCTCGCGGCCGACGTCATCGCGCGGCGCCAGCACCGCCACCGTCGGGAAGCTGTCCTCGGCGGCGAGCCGCGCCACGGCGCGCGCCTCGTCGCCCGGCGACGCGACCAGCCGGAACACGCCGGCCGCCGGATCGGCGCCATCGCCCGGCGCGAGCAGGCCGATCGGCACGCCGTAGCGCGCCGCCACGCGGGCCGCGTTGATCGCCTCGCGCTGACCGACGGGTCCGAGCATCCCGACCACCCCCCGGGCCACCGCGGCCTCGGCCGCCGCCGCCGCGCCCTCGGCGGTGCCCTTGGTATCCACGAACCACCACCGCGCCCCGCTCGCCGGCGCGAGCTCGATCGCCGCCCGCAGCTCGCCGCCGAGCCCGGCGTAGCTGCCCGACAGCGGCAGCAGCACCGCGATCGCCGCGGGATCCACCACCGGCACGACGAGCTCGCGGGCCAGCGCCGCGGCGGCGGCATGGACCTCCGCGGCGTCGGCCGCCGTCGCCGTCCGCGCCAGCCAGGCCTGGGCGTCGCGCTCGTCGCCGCGGTGATGCGCCAGCCGCGCCAGGCGCAGCGCCAGCTGGCCCGCCGGGGCGCGATCGCCGTGCGCCGCCAGCGCGGCCTCGAGCGCCGGCTCGTCGCAGTCGTCGATGCGCGCCGCGTCGACCTGCCGCGCGTCGCTGCCCCGGCTCCGCGCGGCCGCCGTCGCGTGCAGAGCGCCACTCGCGTCGCGCTCGATCCACGTCGCATCGCTGGGCCGCGCCGCGCCACCGCACGCCGCCATCGCGATCGCGACACCGAGCGCGGCCCGCGTGCCCGTGCGCGTCGGTGGACCGGATCGGCGGGCCGTGCGAGGTCGCGGCATCCGCGGCGCGCGTGTCGGGGGTGAGCCGCTCACTCGTCGAGCAGCGAGCGGACGCGGTCGAGCAGGCGCCTGCGGGGCGGTTCACCGGTGAGCGAGTCGCCCGAGGCCTGGGCGAGCTGCTCGATCAGCTCGCGCTGGCGCGCCGTGAGCTCGGTGGGGACCTCGACGAAGACGCGGACCAGGTGATCGCCGCGCGGGGCGGTCTTGGCCGAGGACTGCGGGATGCCGCGGCCGCGGATCCGGAACACCCGGCCCGGCTGGGTGCCCTCGGGGATCCGCATCTTGATCGTGCCGTCGAGGGTGTCGATGTCGAGCACGGCGCCGAGCGCGGCCTGGGAGAAGGTGATCGTGTGGTCGCTGCGGACATCGAGCCCGTCGCGCCGGAACGCCGGGTGCTCGGCGACGCGCAGGTTGACGAGCAGATCGCCGTTGCCGGCGCCGCCCTTGCCGAGCTCGCCCTCGCCCTTGAAGGTCTTGATCGTGTTGGTCGGTACACCCGCGGCCACGACGACCGTGAACTCGCGGGTCTTGGCGTCGCCCGCCGGGATCTCGATCGTCTTGCTGCAGCCGAACGCGGCCTCGACGAAGCTCAGCTCGAGCGTGTAGCGCAGGTCGCGGCCGCGCTGCTTGCCGCGGCGGCGGCGGAACACGTCGTTGATGATGTCCTGCGCGGCCTCGACGACGGCGGACAGGCCGCCGGCGTCGTCCTGGTGGCCCCAGCGGTCGTAGCGCGCGCGCGAGTCGCGGTCCGACAGCACGGCGTAGGCCTCGTTGATCTCGCGGAACACCTCGCCGTTGTTGTCGGGGCTCACGTCGGGGTGGTGCTTGCGCGCCAGCTCGCGGAACGCGCGCTTGATCTCGGTCTCGGTCGCGTCGCGGGACACGCCGAGGGTGGCGTAGTAATCGCGCCGGCGCCGCGCCATCAGCCGGCCCCCGGGTCGGGCGCGGGCTCGGCGGCGGCGTAGATCGCCTCGCCGATGCGCTGGGCCGAGACCTCGAGGCGCGCGACCGAGTCCTGGACCAGCGGCAGATCGTCGCCCAGGAGCGCGGCGCGGCACTCGGCGAGCTCGACGATGAGCAGCTCGCGCTCGGCGTCGGGCAAAAGTCCACCAAATTCTTCCATGGCCTTCTCGGATGAGTAGAGCAGGCCCTCGCCCTTGTTGCGAGCCTCGACCAGCTGACGCCGAATCACGTCGGCATCTGCCATATCTTCCGACTCGGCGACCAGGCGCTCGATATCGTACTCGGACAGGCCCGTGGTGGGGGTGACGGTGACGCGCTGGACCCGGCCGGTCCCGTGATCCCGCGCAGATACGCTGAGCACGCCATCGGCATCGAGCTCGAACGCCACCTCGATCTTCGGCACACCGCGCGGCGCCGGCGGGATCCCGGTGAGCTCGAAGTTGGCCAGCGACTTGTTGTCGGTGGCCATCTGACGCTCGCCCTGCAGGACGTGCACGTTGACGAACTGCTGGTTGTCGACCGTGGTCGAGAACACCTCGGTGGCGCGCGCCGGGAGCGCCGTGTTGCGCTCGATCAGCGGGGTGAACACGCCGCCCATGGTCTCGATGCCCAGCGACAGCGGCGTGACGTCGAGCAGCAGCACCTCCTCGACCTCGCCGGTGAGCACGCCGCCCTGGATCGCCGCGCCCACGGCGACGACCTCGTCCGGGTTGACCCGGCGGCTCGGCTCCTTGCCGAACATCTCGGCGACGAGCGACTGGATGCGCGGCATCCGGGTCTGGCCGCCGACCAGGATCACGACGTCGATCTCGTGGGGCGCAAGGCCGGCGTCCTCGAGGGCGCGGCGGCACGGCTCGAGCGTGGCCTGGACCAGGGGCTCGACCAGCGCCTCGAGCTCGTCGCGCGAGAACACTAGCTGCAGGTGGCGCGGCCCGTCGGGGCCGGCGGCGATGAACGGCAGGTTGATCTCGGTGCGCGCGCCGCTCGACAGCTCGATCTTGGCGCGCTCGGCGGTCTCCTTGAGCCGCTGCAGCGCCATGCGATCGCCGCGCAGATCCATGCCCTCGTTCATCGCGGTGAACGTCGTGAGCAGGTGCTCGACGATCGCGTTGTCGAAGTCCTCGCCGCCGAGGAACGTATCGCCCGCGGTCGAGCGCACGCGAAACACGCCGTCGGCCAGCTCGAGGATCGAGATGTCGAACGTGCCGCCGCCGAGATCGTAGACCGCGACGCGCTGCGCGGTCTCGGTCTCGATGCCGTAGGCCAGCGCCGCCGCGGTCGGCTCGTTGACGATCCGCAGCACGTTGAGCCCTGCGATCTTGCCGGCGTCCTTGGTGGCCTGGCGCTGGGCGTCGTCGAAGTACGCCGGCACGGTGATCACCGCCTCGGTGACCGGCTCGCCCAGCCAGTCCTCGGCAGTCTGCCGCATCTTCTGGAGCACCAGCGCCGAGACCTCGGGCGGCGAGAAGTCGCGGCCCCGGACGCGCACGTGGGCATCGCCGTTGTCGGCGGCGACGACCTCGTAGGGGCAGGTCAGCACGTGGCGCTGGACCTCGGCGTCCTCGAACTTGCGGCCCATCAGCCGCTTGACCGCGTAGATCGTGTTCTCGGCGTTGGTCATCGCCTGGCGACGCGCGGCCTGGCCGACCAGCCGCTCGCCGGTCTGCGCGAAGCCGATCACCGACGGCGTGGTCCGGGTGCCCTCGGCGTTGGCGATCACGACCGGCGCATCGCCGTCGATCACCGCCACACACGAGTTGGTCGTCCCCAGGTCGATACCGACGACGCGGCTCATCTAGCCCCCGATCCACGCAGCCATGATAGCTATTCGGCCGCGGTCTTGGCCTTGGCGACCACCACGAGCGCCGGGCGCAGCAGGCGATCGCTGGCCTTGTAGCCGCGCTGCAGCACCTGCACGACCGTACCCGGCGGGGCATCGCTGTCCTGCTGCGAGATCGCCTCGTGGAGGTTCGGATCGAACGGCTGCCCCGCCGCGTCGATCGACGTGACCTCGAGCCGCTCGAACGCGGTCAGAAACTGTCGCAGCACGAGCTGCACGCCCTCGACGATCGGGTTGGTCCCCGCCTGGCTGGTGGCGTGCTCGATCGCGCGCTCGAGGTTATCGACCACCGGCAACATCTCCTTGAGGACGCGGCCCTTGGCCTCGAGCTTGGCGTCGTCGATCTCGCGCTTCTGCCGCTTGCGCAGGTTCTCGAGATCCGCTGCGGCGCGCAGGTAGCGATCCCAGTTGTCCTTCTTTTCCTTCTCGAGGACGGCGATCTTGGCGTCGGGCCCCGCGTCGGGCGCCGGCGCTTCCACCTCGACCGGGAACACGCCGCTCTCGGCGGCCGCTCCTTCCCCTGGGATCGGGGCGTTCGTAAGTTCGCCGTTCTGGTTCGGTTCTCCGCTCATCGCCAACGACCATAACCACGTTTGTGCGACCAGACCAGCGGTGGCCAGCCAGTTGCAGAATCAAGGGTCGACCGCGCGAATCGGCGCTCACCGAGCGTTCGGCTGGGTCGGTGAGGTCAGACTTAGGAGGTGCCGCCGAGCTCGGTCAGGAGCTGCGACACGGTCTCGGCGGTGACGTCGACGACCGACATCACCTTGCCGTAGTTCATCCTCATCGGGCCGATCACCGCGAGCGTGCCGATCGGCTGCTCCTCCGGGCCGTACGACACCGCGATCACGGAGCTGCCGGCGAGCGCGCTGAGCGCGGTTTCGGCGCCGAGAAACACCTGCAGGCCCTCGGCGCGCCGCGTGCGGTCGAGCAGCCGGATCAGCGTCTCCTTGTCCTCGAGCGTGCGCAAGAGCTCGCGCGCGCTGTCCTGCGCGATGGCCTTGTCGATCAGGTTGGCCTGGCCGCTGATCAGCACGTCGGCCGAGCGCTCGCGGGCGACGAACATCGCGTGGCCGAGCCGCAGCGCCGCGCTGACCGCCTCGTCGTAGCGGTTCTTGTCCTCGCCGAGCTCGCGGATCACGCGCTCGCGAACCTCGTCGAGCGTCATGCCCTTCAGCAGCTGGTTCAGGTAATTGTGGATCGAGTCGAGCCGGCGGTGGTCGACGTCGTCGATGATCAGCCGGTTCTCGATGCTGCCGTCGGTGGTGACCAGGACGGCGATCAGCTTGCCATCGCGCAGCGGGACGAACTCGATGTGGCCCAGGCGCTGGTGGTCCGGATCCGGCGTGATGATCACCGCCGCGTGCTGGGTCAGATCGCTCAGCAGCCGCGACGCGCGCTGGACGACCTCGTCGGGGCTCGGCGCGATCACGCGCTCGCGGATCTCGTCCTTCTCGCGCGCCGACAGGCCGCGGACCTTGAGCAGCTCGTTGATGAAGAACCGCAGGCCCGACGCGGTCGGCACGCGGCCGGCCGACGAGTGGCGCTGCTCGAGCAGGCCCATCTCCTCGAGATCGGCCATCACGTTGCGCACCGTGGCCGGCGACAGCTTGAGGTCGTGGCGCCGCGTCACGGTGCGCGAGCCAACCGGGTCGCCGACGTGCAAATATTCCGTGACGACGGCATGGAGGATCTTCTGCGCTCGCCGCGATAGATCGGTGCCGCTCATCCGGGTGGCCTCACTTTAGCACCCCAGCTGGCCACCACGCGGGACGCAATTTGGTCGGCCATCAGAAAGCCGCGCAACGTCGGGCAGATCCTGCCGGCCTTGCGGTCCGCCAGCTGCGCGGCGACCAGGGCCTCGGCGAGCCCGGGCGCCGCCGCCAGGTCCTGCTCGGCCACGCCGTCGGACGTGCGCAGGCCCAGCCACGCGCGATCGGCCGCCAGCTCGCTGGCAGAGCTGTCGGTTCGTTCGGCCGGTGCGCCAGGGGCTGTCAGATAATCGACGGCGCGCCGCGGGTTGGTCTGGCGGCGGCCGCCGCCATCGGCGGTGAGCTCGAGCGACGCCGCGCCGACGCCGAGCCCGAGGAACGCCGCGCCTCGCCAGTACAGCGAGTTGTGGACCGCGCGCTTGCCCGGCCGGGCATAGGAGCTGATCTCGTAGTGCTCGTAGCCTGCCCCGCTCAGCCGGGCGTCGATCGCGACGTAAAGGTCGGCGAGCGTATCCTCGGGGAGCGGCACCAGCCGGCCGTCGCGCACGCGCTTGCCGAAGGCGGTTCGGTCCTCGATCGTCAGCTCGTAGATCGAGAGATGATCCGCGCGCAGATCGACCCCGGGGGCTAAAGCCCCCGCGGGCGGCGCCTCCGCCGGGCCCCTGCCGGGGGTCCCGAAGATGAAGTCGGCGGACGTCGTGAAGCCGGCCGCCAGGCTCCGGGCGACCGCGGCGCGGCCGTCGCCGAACCGGTGGTCGCGACCGAGGGTGACGAGCTCAGCCGGTTCGAACGACTGCACGCCGATCGAGATGCGGTCGATGCCGGCGGCGCGCCACGCCGCGAGGTTATCGTCGGTGCAGTCGGTCGGATTGGCCTCGATCGTGACCTCGGCTGGCGAGCCGTCGAACGTGCTCCGGATCGCGGCGATCGCGGCCGCGATACAGTCCGGCCGCCACAGCGACGGCGTCCCGCCGCCGAGGTAGATCGACACCAGCTCGCCGGTGAACGCCGCGGCGCGCAGGTCGAGCTCGCGCCGGATCGCGTCGAGATAGTCGGCGTGCGCGGGCGGCCCTACCTCGACCGCGAAGTCGCAGTAGGGGCAGCGCTTGCGGCACCAGGGGTAGTGGAGGTAGACGCCTAGATCAGGTATGCCGCCAGTCTATCTCGATAACGCTGCCTCGACCCGGATCAGCGAGCCGGTGCTCGCCGCGATGACCGACGTGATGCGCACGTCGTGGGGCAATCCGAGCTCGCAGCACCCGCAGGGCGCCGCCGCGCGAGGCCACCTCGAGGTCGCGCGCCGCCGGCTGCTCGCCGCGCTCGGCGATCCGGCGGACGACGGCCGGCGCGGCGACATCGTGTGGACCAGCGGCTGCACGGAGGCCGACGCGCTCGCGGTGCTCGGCGCCGCGCAGACCCGGCCCGGCGCGATCGTGGTCTCGTCGATCGAGCACGCCGCGGTCGGCGGGCTGGCGGCGCGGCTCGGCGCGTCGCGCGCCGCCGTGTTCGTCGACCCCGGCCGCGATGGCGTGATCGATCCGGCGGCGGTCGCGGGCGCCGCCGCGGGCGCCGCGGTCGTCTCGATCGTCATGGTGCAGAACGAGATCGGCGTGATCCAGCCGGTCGCGGCGATCGCCCGGGCGGTCCGGCGCGTCGCCCCGGCCTGCCACCTCCACATCGACGCGGCGCAGGCGTTTGGCAAGGTGCCGATCGACGCCCGCGCGATCGGCGCCGATTCGATCGCGCTGGCCGGCCACAAGCTGCACGGGCCCAAGGGCGTCGGCGCGCTGTGGCTGCGCACCGGCGTGGTGCTCGAGCCGCTGTGGGTCGGCGGCGGCCAGCAGCACGGCCTGCGCGGCGGCACGCAGGATGCGCCCGGCGCCACGGGCATGGGGCTCGCCGCCGAGCTCGCCGTCGCGGCGCTGCCCGCCGAGCGCACCCGCTGGCTCGCGCTCGCCGCCCAGATCACCGCGATCCTCGGCGCGCGCGGCGTCGAGTTTCGCCAGCTCGTCCCCGACGCGATCCGCGCGCCGCACATCCTCGCGCTCGGCGTGGCCGGCGTCCCGGCGACCGCGCTGCGCACCGTGCTCGCGAGCCGCGGCGTCTACATCTCGACCGGCTCGGCGTGCGCCGAGCGCGACGGCCACGGCAAGCCGTCGCCGGTGCTGCTCGCGATCGGGCTTGCGCCGGACACCGGCATGTGCCGGCTGTCGTTCGGCCACGACACCACGGAGGCCGACGCCGAGCAGGCTGCGCACGCGATCGCCGACGTGGCGCTCGAGCTGCGCGCTCGCGAGCGACGCACGCAGACGGTGATCTCGCCGGCGTCGTAGCTCGTTCATCGCCTGGCCGGGTCCTAGCCGGGCGCGAAGTTCAGGCTGAACCGGAAGGTGCCACCCGCCGAGGGCCGGAACTTCCAGCCCTTGATCGAGCCGGTCAGACACTTGCCGAGCGTGTCGCCGGCGTGCTCGGACAGCTGCAGATCGTTGACGTTGCCGTCGCGATCCACGGTCAGCGTGATGCCGATCTTCTTGACCTCGCCGACCGTGATCGAGTCGGCGCCGCGCTGCGACCGCATGTAGCAGCGCTGGGTCATGTCGGTGTGCTTGCGCGCCATGTCCTCGATCTCGTCCGAGCGCAGCGAACCGCCCGGCGCGGGATCCGGTTCCCGCGCGGCGGCGGCCGAACCCGACCGCTTGACGATCGGGCGGGGCGCAACCGGCGCGACCGGCGGCGCGGGCGGCGGCTCGATCGGGCGATGCGTGATCGGGTCCTCGGGCCGCGAGGTATCGATGTTGTGCAAAGGGCCCAGGCCCCCGCCCGTCGGATCGTCGCTGGTGTTGACCAGCAGCAGCACCGCGCCGATCACACCGGCCACCATGACGAGCGCGACGCTGAGCAGCGCGATCAGGCCGCGGCGGTGCGCCTTGACGACCGGCGCGATCGCCGAAGCATCCGGCTCGGCGCCACTGTGGATGTAGCCCACCGGGAGGCCCGCGGCCGGGCCGTTGACGGCGCCCAGGCCCGGCGAGGCGTGGTGATAGCCCGCGTGGGTCGGCGGCCGACCGATCGCGGCCGGGTGGGTCGCCGCGCGATGCGAGCTGCCGGGCCGCTCGGCCCGCGGCCGCGGCGCGAGGTCGGCGAGCTTGACCACGCGCGACACCTCGCCGATATCGAGGTCATCGCCGCTGACGTGTGCCGCGCTCTCGAAGTCCGACGCCGCGTCGGTCACGACCGCGCCCATCAGGGAAGGCTTGCCGACCGTCGACAGCCCGCGATAGCGGGTCGCCTCGAGCTCGCCGTCCGGATCGCTGTCCTCGCTGGTATCGAAGTTCGCCGGCGGCCGCGTATCGCCCGGGCGCGCCAGGCTGCGCTCGCTCTGGGTGCCGCCGGCGCGAGGCTGCGCCAGCACGCCGAACGGCGGCGTCGCCCGCGGCGGTGGCGGCGGCGTGCTGGCGCCCGGGCCGGCGGGCCCGCGCTCGATCGAAGCCATGGTCGCCGTGAACAGCGGCCTGGCCGGGTCGCCGGGGGCGGCGACCGACGAGCCCGACAGCTGCGCGCGCGGTGCGCCCTGGGAGAGCCGCGCCGCAGGGGGCGAGAGCGCGTGCTGGCGCAGCCCGCGAAAGTGGCTGACCTTGTCGATCGGCAACCAGTCGTCGAAGCCCTCGCTCCAGCAGTGGAGATCGGCGTCCACCGGCTTCTGCGCGACCCAGCCCTGCGCCTCGACGAGCGAGAACGGCCCGGCCTGATCGCCGTCGATCGCGACGTACCACTCCTCCTCGAGCGCTGGCGGTGGCTTGGCCATCGCCGTGGCGAACGCGGCGCCGAGCGCGGTGGGCTCCTCGCGCGGCGACTCGCCCCCCGCGCGCTTCGCCCGGCCGTCGGCGGCGCCAGCCGTGCGCGCCTGGCCACGGGTCGCGGCCATGTCGGGCGGCGGAGACGCCGCGGCCAGCCGGCCCCCGGCGGGCTTGCCAGGCGCCGGCTTGGCGACCGGATCCCGGAAGGCAGTCGCGTTCGCCGTGCGCGGCGGTGGTGCGGTGCCGCGCGCATCGCGCACATTCGGCCCATTCGGCCCATTCGGCCCGGTCGTGGGCGTCTCGTGCGGCGCGCTGGCGGCCAGCTCGCCACGGCCCTCGCTCGGCGCCTCGTGCGTATCCGGCGCCATCGTCGTCGACCGCTTGGCCCGGCCCGCGAACTCGGGCGTGGCCGGCCGCAGGCCGTCGGGATCCGCCGACATGCCCTCGCGCACCGTGATGACGTTCATGCACGTCTTGCAGCGGATCTTGAGGATCTTGCCGCGCACCCGATCGTCGCCGATCGAGTACCGTGCCTTGCAGCGATCGCAGAGGAACTTCATGCCCTGCCCCGCAGGCGGCCGCAGGCGTCACCGGCGCGTGAGGATCGAATTGCGCGGCGCGACACGAGTCCTTCATTGTGCCGAAAAACCGCGGGCGTGGCAAAGGCCTTGAGACGACGCCACCGCCGGCGTCACGGCGTCGCCGAGCCGGATTCCGTACCGGCTGGATCTGGCGCATCCACGGCCGCATCCGGCGCCGGCCGCGGCGACACCGGCGCGCCCGGCGGCCCGGCGCTGCCGGCGTCGCTGGCATCGAATGCCGCCGGCCTGGCGCGACGACGTGGCACAGATGCGGGGGCGATCACGACGACGTCCCGGATCTTCGTAGCGGCGCGCGTCGCGGAGAGCGTTGTCAGGAGACCTCCGACCTCGATCGCGTCGGGCCGGCTGGTCAGCTCGAGGTAGAGCTCGACGTCGCGCAGGTCGGCGCCGATCCAGCGCGCGCTGGTGGTCGACAGCTGGTACAGCGCCGACGCGTCGAGCATCCGCGCGAGCCGGGCGCCCTCGAGCCGGTACGTCGCCAGCCACCACGTCCGCGTCGCGGCTTCGTCGCTGCGCGTGATCACGACCAGCTCGTCGCGGGCATCGGCGGCGCTGCGCAGCGCCGCCACGAACACCACTCCCGTGAGCCGCAGCACGGGCGCCAGCGCTCGCTCCCCCTCGGCGCTGCGCACCGCGATCTCGTCGCCGCGGACCTCGACCAGCTCGCCCGCCGCGGTCAGGCATGCCCCGATCGCGGTGTCGGTCGCCGCCGGCCGCGCGCAATCGGTCGGCCGCCGCGCGGCGGGCACCGCGCTCTGGACGACCAGCGCCGCGACGCGCCCTGCATCGAGGATCGCGTGCAGGCTCGGCACCGAGCTCGGCACGATCAGGCGCGGATCGCGCGCCCGCTCAGGATCTTCGGCCGGCGCGCCGAGCGCCGCGATCAGCTCGTCCCGGGTCGAGCCGACGTGAACGCCGGACTCGGTGCGCGCCACCTCGCCGCCGACCACCGCCACGAACGACGCGGTCGACGCCTGCTCACCGCCGATCAAGATCGAGTCGTCCTCGGCCCGGATCACGTTGCGGTGGACCACGCCGGGGATCTCGAACAGCGCGATGCGCGGCCCCGACGCGAGCCGCTCGAGCAGGTCCGACAGCTTCTCGCCGAGCTTGTACGGCCCCACCCCATCGGCGCGGATCGCGTACGGCGGCAGCGGCCCGACCCGCTCGGTCGACGGCTCGATCACGCGGCGCACGCGCTGGCTATCGTGCGGCTCCTTCTTCTCGGGCCGGCGATCACTACACCCGGCAAGACACCCCCAAAGCCCCACCACGGCCGCAACGGCGACTCGCGCGCGGCGCCTCCAGCCCCGCACTAGCGCGCCGTCTGCGGCTCGGGAATCGCCACCGCGGCGTTGCGATGCGCGGTCAGCGTGCCCTCGATCGCCGCGCGCGCGACGATGTGCGCCGGCAGCGCCGCGAGCGCCGGCATCGCCGCGGCGGGCCCGGCGAACGCCGACAGCACCGCGGCCATCCCGCCGCCCAGGCCATCGAGATCGTAGCCGCCCTCGAGCACGGCCATCACCCGACCGCCCGACCAGCGATCCGCCGCCGCGCGCAGCCGCTGCGCCATCGCGGCGAACCCGGCGTGCGTGACCCGCATCCCGGCGAGCGGATCGTGCTGGAACGCATCGAACCCGGCGCTGATCAGCAGCAGATCGGGCCGGAACGCCGAGAGCTTGGGCAGGAACACGTGATCGAACACCGCCGCGTACTCGGCGTCGCCGCAGCCGCCGGGCAACCCGACGTTGACCGTGGCGCCGATCGCGCCGGCCCCGCCGAGCTCCGTCGGCGCCCCGCTGCCGGGATAGAACGGGAACTGATGCACCGACAGATACAGCACCTCGGGGTCGTCCCAGAAGATGTCCTGGGTGCCGTTGCCGTGGTGCACATCCCAGTCGAGGATCGCGACCCGCGCCGCGCCCTGGGCGCGCGCCGCCGCCGCGGCCGCCGCCACGTTGTTCAGCAGGCAAAACCCCATCGCGCGATCGCGCGTCGCGTGGTGACCCGGCGGCCGGACCACGGCGAGGCCGCTCGCGAACCGGCCATGCAGCACGTCGAGCGCGAGCTGTACCGTCGACCCGGCCGCCGCGCGCGCCGCCTCCCACGTCCCAGGCGAGAAGTAGGTATCGGCGTCGAGCCAGCCCGTCTTGCCCGGGACGACCTTGATCAGCTCGTCGAGATAGCCGGCCGCGTGCACGCGCACGAGCTCCTCGTCGGTCGCCGGCCGGGTCGCGACCTGGCGGCCGCGCGACGCGATGCCCGCGGCGTTGAGCGCGTCGCGCACGGCCTCGGCGCGCGCCGGCCGCTCGGGGTGGCCCGACGGCGCCCGGTGGTTCACAAACACTTCGTCGAGGATGTAGCCCAGCATCGCGGTGTCCCTCGTGTCACATGCGCACGTGCGCCTAACCGTCGCGCTCTGACCGGATCGGTCGGGTCAGCAGCGCCATGATCGCTTCGCGCACCGGCACTCCGCCGTGCATGATCGCGTGCATCGCATCGATGATCGGCGCGTCGACGCCGATCCTGGCAGCCAGCTCCTTGGCCACCTTCGCGGTCTTCACGCCCTCGGCGACCTGCGTCATCTGTGCGAGGATCTCGGTCATCGGCGTGCCGCGACCGAGCGCGAGACCGACGCGGCGATTGCGCGATGCATCTCCGGAACACGTTAGCACCAGATCGCCCATTCCGGACAGCCCCGCGAACGTCTGCGCGTGCGCCCCCAGCGCGACCCCGATCCGGGTGATCTCGGCGAGCCCGCGCGTGATGAGCGCGATCCGCGAGTTCGACCCGTAGCCGAGCCCGTCCGAGATCCCGGCGCCGATCGCGATCACGTTCTTCAGCGCCCCGCCGAGCAGAACACCCAGCACGTCGTCGGTCGTATAGATCCGGAAGTGGACGTGCGACAGCGCCGCCTGCGCGGCCGCGCAGGTCTCGCGGTCGTGCCCGGCCAGCACGATCGCCGCCGGCATCCCGGCCGCCAGCTCCCCGGCGAACGTGGGCCCCGACAGGTACGTCGCGCGCGCCGCGATCCGCGCGGGCAGCACGTCGCGGTACACGGCATCGATCGACTGCAACGTGCCGTCCTCGAGCCCCTTCGACGCGTTGATCAAGATCGCGTCGGGATCGATCGCCGTCGCGGCCGCGCCGAGCACCTCGCGGATCCCGTGCGACGGCGTCACGCCCAGCACGAACCGCTTGCCCCGCACCGCCGCCGCCAGGTCGCAGGTCACCCGCACCGAATCGGCCAGCTTGTAGCCCGGCAGATAGCCCACATTCTCGCGCGCGACCTCGATCGCCTGCGCCGCCGCCTCGCCGCGGCAATACAAGCTGACCCGGTGACCGGCACGGCCGAACAGCACCGCGAGACACGTGCCGTAACTACCGGCCCCGATCACCGCGATGTCTTCACCGCTCATGCCGTGTGACGGTATCACGGCGGATGCGCGTTACGATGCACCCGAAACAGGCGGCCGGCCGAGCGAAACCCAAGCCAGCGCCGCGGCGACGCGGGCTCGCGGGCCTGCGCGACGGCCGGATCGGCCGGATCGGCGGGATCGGCGGGTCAAGACCGAGCGGCCGCCCTATGCTTTGTGTCGAGCGCGGCGGTGATCGCGTTGGTCAGCGCGTCCGTGGGCACATTGCCTGTCGAGCCATCGAGGATGCGCCAGAACGGCGAGCACAGCGACGTGAACACCAGCCGCTGGTAGAGCCGCTGCGACGCCGACGGTACCGCATCGGGCGAGATCTGGATCGAGGGGATGGACGCGAACGCCGCCAGGTCCATGCCGCCCGACTTGTTGCCGACGATACAGTAGAGCCCGTGGCAGCGGTACAAGTGCACCAGGGCGCTCGCCTGCGACTTGTAGAGCACCGGGGCGGGCGCGCCTTGCGCGGCGACCAGCGACGCCTTGGTGCTCAGGCCGCGCAGGTCGATCACCTTGCGGTGGTTGCGCATGTCGGCGATCGACTTGCTCAGGTCCGGCGCCCCGGGTGCGACAGGATCGCCGAGCAGCATGATGCCATCACCGTGGTGGGGGATCGCGCCGACGATCTGGTTGAGCCGTTCCGCCGTCGTGTTGGTGGTCGGGTTCGACGTCGACGCGCGGATCCAGATGCCGACCGACTGCGCGGCTGGGCTCTGAGTCCCCAGCTCGCCATCGACGGCCGTGGCGATCTTGGCGTGGTTGGAGGACAGCAGGCCGCGCAGGATCGTCGCGTGCCCGGCGAGCGGATCTCTGACCAGCATCGGCGCGAGCAGATAGCGGTTGATGTCGCCGCGCGGGCTGCCGGGGCCGTTGCCGGCGGCCGATGATCCTGCACCGAGCAGGTCGTCGAATCGCCTGACCGCGTCGTGGGCGCCGCCGCTGCGCGTCCAGGCGAGCTCCGGCTTGTTCCTGGTCTCGTTGCCCGGCGGCCGGTAGGATCTCAGGAGCTCGCGGCACGCGAAGACGTGCAGCGTCTCGCCGAACTCGTCCGCGTTGATCGAGTAGCTGAACCTGCTCACAGGTGGCGAGAATCCCATCGGCGGATTGGTCGGGCTCAGGCGGGTCTGGCGATAGAAGCCGAACAGCCACTCAGCGGCCTGGTGGGGCGCGGTCGGGAGCGTGGCGATCTGTGCCTCCGCGTCGTACTCGAGGCCGGACTCGTCGCGCAGCGCGGCCAGGAACAACGTCTCGAGCCGCTCCAGGACGCGCGTGGTGCGATCTCCGATGCCGAGGATCGACCTCGCGAGCTCCTCGTCTCGCGGCGACTCGCGACGGTGCAGGATCACGCGCAGCTCGGCTTCGCCGAGCTGGTCGCCGGTCGGCGCGGCGAGCATGTCATTGTTGCTGCCGGCGCGGGTCTGGCGCGGGACCAAGCCACCGAGCTGACCGTCCTGGCGCGCGAACCAGGTGTAGACCTGACCGTCGATCTGCCGGGTCAGGACGGCGAAGCACTGCTGTGGCTTGTCGTGTCGGTTGCCATCTGGACTCAGGATCGGAGCTTTGTAAACAGGCCATTTCATGACGCAAGGTGTTCGAGAACGCCATTTCGTGACACGGCCCCCGGTGTCGGCGTGACGCGCCGCACATCCGCCACGTGTGCGTGTGCATCCCACAGGCGCTGACGAAGCTGCCTCGCGCGGGACGGGCCCAGTACTCAGAGCGTGGGCACAGTTCGCCGCGCCGGACGGGGACCGAAAGCGGGCGGTGGGAACGACGTCGAAGAGGCGGCGACCCGGGTCGGCTGCGATCGCGCGGGGCCGAGCTTCGTCGCTGGCGACCGCCGGGATGAAGTGGTGTAGGCCGGCGCGGGTCGGCAGCGAGCGCACCCCGCCGAATGACGGTCGCTCGACGGTGAGCGTGAGGGTCGCTACGCGCTCACGGTGATGAAGCGCAGGATGTTGTAGGTGAGGGCGAAGAGACAGGCGGTGCCGGTGACCTTGTCGAGGCCGCGCAATGCGGTGGCGGCCATGCCGCGATGGGCCTTTGCGTCGGCGTTCACCGTCTCGGCGGTCGCGGCGCGCTCCTTGTAGATCTGCTTGGCGTCGTCGGTGCCCATGCGGACGCGCCAGGCGGCGACGGCGTCGCTGTCGCCAGGCTTGGGCTGATGAGGATCGATCGGTGGGTCGGGTGGCTCGGACGCCTTGCTGCGCGGCTTGGGCACCGGGGCGTAGAGGGTCACGCCGGCGGCGGTGGCCTGATCGATGGCGTCGTGACTGGAGTAGCCACCATCGACGAGCAGCTCGGTGGGGCGCACGCCGGTGCGGGCCTCGATCTGTTCGAGCATCGGGGTGGCTTGGCCTTGGTCGGAGCCGCGGTGACGCTGACGCCGACGATGGCGCGAGCGGCGTCCGTGGTGGTGGCGAGCTGGACGTTGAATGCCGGGCGGAAGCCACCGTCGGCCATCTTCATGACGCGGGCGTCGGGATCGGTGGTGGACACGCGCGGGGTCGCGTCCTTGGCACCACTCTTCTTCTTGATCGCGGCGACGTCGGGGAGCTCGGCGAGCGCGTGCTCGAGTCGCGCGAGCCGATCCTGCGCGACGCGCGCCATCGTCGCGGCGTGGCGGGCCGTGAGCGCGGGGTCGGTCGCCGCGCGGGTGACCTCGACGAGGTGGGCGCGAGCGGAGCGCATGAGCCGCTCGAGAGTCTCACCGCTGCGAAACGACGCAGCGCCGGCGGACGCGCGGATGCGGGTGCCGTCCTGGGCGACGCGATGGAGATCGATGAGGTCGTGTTTCATGAGTCGCGCCAGGAGCTGGGTCACGAGCTCGCTGAAGACCTCACCGTGGTCGCTGCGGAAGTCGTTGAGGCGGTGATAGGCGACCGCGACGCCGCCGCACAGCCAGCGGTAGGCGGCGTGGAGCTCGACGAGCCGCGCGATCTCGCGCCCCGAGCCGACGCCGTCACTGGTGGCGTAGACCCAGAGCCCCAGCAGATCTTGGGGTCGGTGGCGGGTGCGCCGGCGATCTCGCCGCGGGCGCGGACGTCGGCGTAGAGCCCACGCAGATCGAGCTTGTCGACGACGGCGGCGATCGCGCGCACCTCGTGATCGGCGGGCACCTCGGCGTCGAGGTCGACCCGTCCCCAGGTGATCTGGCCGCGCTGCGCGCGCTTGATCCTCACGTCGCGCTCCGGCTGCACTGGGCAACTCGGCCCGGCCGACCCGGCGGGTTCGTCGGTGGCGCCGGCCCACAACGCGGGCTGGGTCGCCGCCCCCGTGCGG
>Ga0302299_10000044_pt1 | contig 46855 bp, 43 predicted proteins | sample III_Fen_N3_4_FD_198795 | JGI IMG/M metagenome (GOLD analysis project Ga0302299, IMG submission 198795) | Peat permafrost microbial communities from Stordalen Mire near Abisko, Sweden - III_Fen_N3_4 | ecosystem: Environmental > Terrestrial > Soil > Wetlands > Permafrost | place: Sweden: Abisko...
CGTCCGGGTCCGAGGGCCATGGGGCGATCGTGGCCGCGGCGCCGGCCGCGGTCGCCGCGCCGCCGCCGCACCGCGGCCGCGCGCACGGTCGCGGTCGCCGCCCGGCGGTCGCGGCCGCGGCGGTCGTCACGGCCAGCGCCGGCTCGGCCGTGGCGGGCGGCGCTGCGGCGGCTGGATCGGCGGCCGCGCCTGACGACGAACCCCACCACGTCAACGTCCAGATCGACGAGAGCTCGATGACGCTGACGCTGCCTCGCGATCTCGCCGAGCAGATCGTGGCGCACTGGGCGTGCGAGCTGCTCCAGGTCAGCAAGTTCGACCGGCTCGAGTTCGATCGCCTCCTCATCCTGTGGGCGATGATCGCGACCGGCATTCTGCTCGTCGTCGGCCTCGCGGTCTACGGCATCAAGATGACCCACCGCGTGGCCGGGCCGCTGTTCAAGGTCAGCCTCTACCTGACCAAGATGCGCGCCGGCCGGTTCGACAAGGTCTACAACCTGCGCAAGGGCGACCAGCTCGTCGAGTTCTACGATCACTTCAAGCTCGCTCACGACGGCATCGTGGCGATGCAGCGCGACGACATCTCGCAGGTCACGGCGGTGATCGCCGCGGCCGAGGCGGCGGGGGCGGGCGGTCACCCGGCCATCGCCGAGCTCCGCGAGCTCGTCGCACGGAAGGAGAAGTCCATTGAGTGATCCGACCGCCGCCACCGGCTCGCCGGCGCCGCGCACCCAGCACCACCGCAAGATCTCGAACTACCTGCTCGATAAGCGCCTGCAGCTGCGCTACGTGGTGCTGGTCTCGGTCTTGTCGGCGGTGATCGCCGCGACGCTCGGCTACATGATCTACCACCAGCACCGGGTCGCGTCCGAGTCGATCGAGGGCGACCTCAAGGTCCTGACCCAGGCCGATCCCAGCAAGGAGTTCCAGGAGCAGGTCACCAGCGGGCTCGAGTCCGACGACCAGATGCTGGTCTACAAGATGGTCATCGTCGGGTTCGGCCTGGTCGTGATCCTGTCAGCGTATCTCGTGATCATGACGCACAAGGTCGCCGGGCCGCTGTTCAAGGTCTCGATGTACTTCGAGCGCATGGCCGAGGGCCGGCTCGGGCCGGTCACGCCGCTGCGGCGCGGCGATATGCTTCAGGACTTCTTCGGCGACTTCAAGGCGATGCACGAATCGCTGAGGTCGCGGGCGATCGCCGAGGTCGAGCTGCTCGACCGCGTCGCCGCCACGCTGCGCGGTTCGCACAACGAAGCCGATTACCGCGGCGAGGCGCGCGCGCGGCTCGCCGACGCGATCGACGGGCTCGAGCGGCACATCGCGCGGCGCAAGAACCAGCTCGCGTAGCGCTGAACCGCCTGCGTCATTTGCGGTGGATGTGGGCCGCTTCTCCGCGCGCGGTCGAGTAGGATTCCACGGTGGGATCGCGGAGCACGTTGCTCGCCTTGGGTGACCGCTACTGGGCGTTGGGCCTGCCAGCGGCGGCCAAGAGCGCGCTGGTGCGGGCCCTGGCGCAGAGCGACGACGTGACGCCGGCGCTGCGGCTCACCGACGTGGCGCTCGCCCAGGGTGACGTCCAGGCTGCGCGCAAGTACGCCGCCGAAGCCGCCAAGCGCGCGCCGGGCCCGGCGACCAAGATCCTGCTTGGGCGGGCCCAGCTGGCGGCCGGCGAGCTGGCGGGGGCGCGGATGTCGCTGCTCGCGGCGCTCGATGCGCCCACGCTGACGCCGTGGGACCGGGTGCGCGCTCACCTCGAGCTGGCGCGCGCCGCCGATGCCCACGGCGACGCGCCCGGGGTGGCCGCGCAGGCCGCGGCCGCGTTCGAGACCATGCTCGTGGCCGCCGCCAAGCTGCCGCCCGATCTGAACCTGATCGAGGAGGTCGCCGCGACCGTGGTGGCGCATGGTCGGGGTGCCGATGCCCAGACCATCAGCCTGGCCGCGCGCGGCCAGGCTGGAGCTGCGATCTGCGCCGCGGCGCTGCTGTCGGCCCGCCAGGCCGCCGGCGACTCCCAGGTCACCGATCGCGCGATCGATCAGGAGCTCGCGGGGCTGGGCGACAGCGCCGCGATCCGGCTGCGCCGGCTCGAGCGCCGGGCGCGCAAGCCCGCGACCGCCGATCGCGCGGCCGTGCTCGCCGAGCTCGAGTCGGTGATCCAGGCCGCCGTCGTCGAGGATCTCGCGGCGGTCGATCGCGCGCGGCTGCAGTTCCTCTATGGCTCGCTGTGCGCCGAGGATCCCCAGATGCGCGGCCAGGCCGAGGACGCCTACCGCAAGGGCCTCGCGTTCCAGCCCGGCCACACCGCGGCGGCGTGCCGGCTCGCGCTGCTGATGCTCGACCGCGGCGATCAGGCGGGGGCGCTCGCCGAGATCGAGCGGGCGCTGCGGATCGACGCCAGCCACGGCCTGGCGTGGCGCAACGCCGCGCGCATGCTCGACGCGCAATCGCCGAGCCTGGGCCTCGTGGTCCGCCGGTTGCTCGACGCGGCCACCCCGGGCGCCGGCAGCGCCGCTGGCCTGGTCGCGCCCCGGCTGGTCACCGCGACCGCCGAGGTCACCCGGCACGACGTGCTCGCCGGGGTCTACGCCCACGGCCACCGGGTCAAGAACCTGCTCGGCATCATCGGCGCGCGGACCCGCTCGGCGCGCAAGCTGGTCGGCGATCCCGGCAAGCCTGTGATCAGCGCCGACCTGGTCGAGCGGCTGCGCGATCTCGAGACCGACGTGACCTCGCTCTACGAGGAGTGGGCGCAGTACCTGCGTTCGCTGCAATCGCCGACCCCGACGGTCGAGCTGGTGCCGCTCTCGCCGCTGGTCCACGAGGTCGTCGTGGCCGCGCAGGCGCGCAGCCAGCAGGTCGTGATCGCGCTCGAGACCGCGGCGGGGCTGCCCGACGTGCGCGGCGACCGCATGCTGCTGCGCGAGGCCCTGCTGAACGTGGTGTCGAACGCCGCCGAGGCCTGCGCGGCGGCCCAGGGCGAGGTCGCCGTGCGGGTGCGCGCGATCGCGGCGCCCGGGGGCAGCGCCGCGCCGCTCGTCGAGCTGGTGGTGAGCGATACCGGTCCGGGCATCCCGCGCGCCCACCTGAACCGGCTGTTCGTCCCCGGGTTCACCACCAAGGAGACCGGCTCGGGCGTCGGCCTGGCGATCGCCGAGCGCGTGATCGCGGCGCACCACGGCCGGATCACCGTCGAGTCCGAGGAGGGCCGTGGCACGACGATCACGATCACCCTGCCGACCGACAAGACCGGGCTGTCGCAGCTGCCGCTGTGGACCACGACCGAGCGAGGCGTGCCGTGACGATCGGGACGATCGTCTGCGTCGACGACCAGGCCGAGGTCCGGCGGCTGCTCGGCGACGTGTTCCGCGCGCGGGGCTCCAACGTGGTGAGCTTCGACGACGGCGAGGACGCGATCGCCTGGCTCGCCAGCAACGACGCCGATCTCGCGGTGCTCGATCTCGACCTGGGGCCCGGGCGGCGCAGCGGCATCGAGATCTGCCGCGCGATCCGCGCGCGCCTGCCGGACCTGCCGATCATCATCCTGACCGGCCACGGCACGATCGACGACGCGGTCGCCGCCGTGAAGGCCGGCGCGGTCGACTTCATCACCAAGGATCCGTACCTCGAGGACAAGCTGCAGATCTCGGTGGAGAAGGTCGAGCGGATCCTGCAGCACGCGCTCGATCGCAAGCGGCTCGAGGACGAGAACCGCGAGCTGCGCGCGACCAACGAGCGACTGCGCAAGGCGGCCGGCCGGCGCTGGCAGATCGTCGGCGACTCGCAGGCCATGCGCCAGGTGATGACCAAGATCGAGAAGGTCGCGCCGGTGCCGCGGCCGGTGCTGGTGCTCGGGCCGCGCGGCACCGGCAAGGAGCTGGTGGCCCGCGCGATCCACACGCTGTCGCCGCGGGCTTCGGAGCCCTACATCACGATCAACTGCGCCGCGGTCGCCGAGAGCCTGCTCGAGAGCGAGCTGTTCGGCCACGAGGAGGGCGCGTTCACCGGCGCGACCAAGCAGAAGGAGGGCAAGTTCGAGCTCGCCGACGGCGGCACGCTGTTCCTCGACGAGATCGGCAACATGTCGCTCGACTTCCAGGCCAAGATCCTGCGCGTGCTCGAGTACCAGCGGTTCGAGCGGGTCGCCGGCAGCGAGTCGATCCAGGTCAACGTCCGGGTGATCGCCGCGACCAACCTCGATCTCAAGCAGGCGATGCTCGACGGCAAGTTCCGGCCCGACCTCTACGATCGGCTCGCCTTCGAGGTGATCAACCTGCCGCCCTTGGCCGCGCGCCGCGACGACGTGCCGGTGCTCGCGGTCCACTTCCTGATCCGGTTCCGCCAGGAGGTCGCCGGGATCAACGTCAAGGAGATCAGCGCCGGGGCGCTCGATCGGTTCGCGTCGTACGACTACCCGGGCAACGTCCGCGAGCTGAAGAACATCGTCGAGCGCGCGGTCTACATGGCGCAGGGCGAGGTGCTGACCGCCGCCGACGTCGAAGCGGCGCTGCCCCCCGAGGCGGCCCCCCAGGCCTCGGGCGGTTCGTTCGAGGACGATCGCCGGCTCGCGCTGCCCGATCGGGTCGACGCGTTCGAGGCCTGGCTGTGCAAGGACGCGCTCGAGCGCACGCGCTACAAGCAGAAGGAAGCCGCGGCGCTGCTCGGCCTGTCGTACGACCAGTTTCGCCAGCGCTACCGCAAGTACGGGCTGGGCAAGGACTGAGCGGGCTCGCCGATTTGGGGCTAAGCTCCCCGCCATGGGCATCTTCTCCCGGATCAAGAACGGCATCTCGAGCAAGGCGAGCGCCGCGATCGACAAGTCCGTCGACCCGGCCAAGGAGCTCGACATGGCGATCCTCGAGCTCGAGGACGGCCGCAAGAAGGCGCTGGCCGAGCTCCTGTCGTACAAGACCACGGTCAAGCAGCTCGACCAGGACATCGAGAAGCAGCGCGCCAAGGCCACCGACTGGGAGCGCCGCGCCATGCTCGCGATCAAGGCGGGCGACGACGACGCGGCCAAGGTCGCGCTGCGCGAGAAGAAGGCCGCCGAGACCCTCGCCGCCCAGATCGAGCACGACAAGCACGAGGCCGCGAGCTACGCGATCCAGCTCAACAAGAGCCGCAAGGAGTTCGAGACCAAGCTGGCCATGCTGAAGATGCGCAAGGGCACGCTGGCGACCCAGATCGCCGCGGCGCGCGCCCCAGGCGGCGACGCGTTCGGCAACGACAGCTCGGTGTGGGATCGGTTCGCCGCGGCCGAGGATCGGATCGACAGCGAGGCGATCGCCACCGAGGTCGACGCGGCGATGCGCGGCGACGAGCTCGAGACCCAGGCGTTCGACGCCAAGCTCCAGGCCGCCGCGCGCTCGGCGGGCCAGCTCACCGGCGGCGACGCCGTTGATCCGCTGGCCCAGCTCAAGGACAAGATGGCCGAGCAGAAGGCGGCCCGGCACAACCAGCTGGCCGCGGCGGCCGAGGCGGCGACCAAAGATCCCAAGGCCGCCAAGTGACGCTCGATCGCACGCTGGAGTACACCGTCGGCGTGCGCGCGCCGGGCCAGGCGACCGATCTCGACGAGGCGCTGTCGACCCGGCTGCGCGATCTGGCGCTGGTGGAGATCGACGCCCTGGCGATCGGCGACGCCGAGCTGATCGCCGCGTTCGCCGACGACGTCGCCGACGCGCTCCGCGAAGCGCGCGCGCGGATCTCCGCGCTGCGCAGCCAGCTCGGCGGCGCCGATCCGCTCTCGGTGCTCGACGTCACCACGCGGCAGCGCGCCTCGGACGCCGGCGCGGCCGGGGTCGACCGCATCCGCGCGCGGCTCGCCGCGCAAGCCGACGCGGCCCGCGCGCTGGCCCGCTTGACCGACCTGGCCGCGGGCCTGACCGCGAAGCTGTTCGAAGCCGACCGCCGACGCTAAGGTAGGTCAGCGGCGCTGGTTGGTGCGGGGCGCGCACGAGCAGGCCCCCGCGCTCGCGGTCCGCCGTCAGAACTTGGACGGCACGTACATCTGCTTGGGGATCGGGGTGCGCGTGTAGTCCGGATCGTGGATGCGCTCGGGCAGCGTGACCGGCTCGTGCGGCACCTCGGTGTACGGCACCTGCGAGAGCAGGTGGAAGATGCAGTTGAGCCGCGCGCGCCGCTTGTCGTCGGCCTCGACGATCCACCACGGCGCCTCGGGGATGTGGGTCTTCTCGAGCATGACCTGCTTGGCGAGCGTGTAGCGCTCCCAGCGCCGCCGCGACTCGAGGTCCATCGGCGACAGCTTCCACTGCTTGAGCGGATCGCGGGCGCGCAGCAGGAACCGCCGCTGCTGCTCCTCGTCGGAGATCGAGAACCAGTACTTGACCAGGATGATGCCGGACCGGATCAGCATCTTCTCGAAGTCGGGGACGGTCCGGAAGAACTCCTCGTACTCGGCGTCGGTGCAGAACCCCATGACCCGCTCGACGCCGGCGCGGTTGTACCAGCTGCGGTCGAGCAGCACGATCTCGCCCGCGGCGGGCAGGTGCGGGACGTAGCGCTGGAAGTACCACTGCGTGCGCTCGCGATCGTTGGGCGCCGGCAGCGCGACGACGCGGCAGATCCGCGGGTTCAGCCGCTGGGTGATGCGCTTGATCGCGCCGCCCTTGCCGGCGGCGTCGCGGCCCTCGAAGATCACGACGACCTTGCGCTTGTCCTTGACGACCGTGTCCTGCAGCTTGATGAGCTCGCCCTGGAGCCGGAACAGCTCGCGCAGGTAGACCGTCCGGCTCAGCTGCGCGCCGGTGGCGTCGGGCGGGGCGGCGCCGTGGGCGTTGGCGAGCCAATCGTCGGCGAGATCGAGCTCGAGCTCCTCGTCGATCTGGTCCAGCATCTCGTCGTCGTCATCGTAGATCATCGATACTCCTTGCGTTCGTCGCGTCGCGCCATGTCAATGCGGTAGCTCGAGCCACGCTTCCACGCGGCGGTTGCGCTGGCGGTCCGCCTCGGTCGCGTTCGACGCGACCGGCATGGCGGCGCCGAAGCCATCGACCAGCGCGGCGTGGATGCCGCGGACGGCCAGCTCCTTGGCGATCGTGGCGGCGCGCTGCTGCGACAGCCGGAGGTTGGCGAGCGGGACGCCGGCGGCGTCGGAGAACCCGAGCAGCATCAGCTTGGCGTTGGGGTAGCCACGCAGGAACTGGACGACCCGATCGAGGTCGCGGTTCGCGCGGCTGTCGACCTCACCGCTGCCGACGCGGAACCGGAAGTCGAGCGAGATCCGCTGGGCGTGCGCGACCAGCGCCGCGTAGGTCCTGGGGCACCGCAGATCGCACGGGTCGCCATCGCGCAGCGCCACGCTGAGGTCGATGAAGTTGGTGTCGCGCACGACGGCCTGGCCCTGCGGCGACAGCACGTAGCTGACCAGCTCGGTGACCAGCGGGGTGCGCGGGGTCGGCGTCGAGTACATGAACAGCCGGCGCGACAGCATGTACTCCTCGGTGGTGACCGTGAACGACGTCGGCAGTTTGGGGGAGGCGCCGGCATCGCCGACCTGCAGCGCCTTGGCCGATCGCACGTAGGCCAGGCCGATGAAGCCGATCGCCGTCGGATCGCTGGCGACCGCGTCCGCCAGGACGTCGCTCTCCGCGAGCCGGCGCGCCGAGGCCAGCAGCGGGTCGGCGCCGAGCACCAGCGCCTTGAACGTATCGAACGTGCCGGACTTGTTGTCGCGGGCGAGCAGCGTGATCGGCCCCGGCGCCCCGCCGACCTCTCGCCAGTCGGTGACCTTGCCGGTGAAGATGTCGTGGAGCTGGCCCTTGTCGAGCGCGGCGAGCTTGTTGTTGGGGTGGACGATGACGGCGATGCCGTCGAGGCCGATCACGTGCTCGGTGGCCGGCGAGCTGAGGTCGCCGAGGCCGGCATCGGCGAGCTTCTTGATCTCCTTGTCGTTGATCGGGCGCGACGCCATGCCGAGGTCGCAGGTGCCGGCGAGCAGGCCTTCGAACGCGGTGGCCGAGCCGGCGGCGCGGACATCGATCACCAGGGTCTGGCCGCCGAGCTGGGCGGTCAGCTTGGCGTGCTCGGGCTCGACCTCGCGGGCGACCGTCTGGGCGCCCTTGCGCTTGAGGAAGGCCTCGACGAGGGCCGGGCCGAGCTCGGCGCCGATCGTGTTGGAGCCGCACAGCCGGAGGTCGGCTATGCGCTCGGCGCGCGGCGCGGCGGGGGCTGCGACCCGACCTGCGGCCGCGGCGCCGGCTGGCACGGGCGACGCGAACGGCGGGGGCGGCGCGGACCTGGTGGCGACGGCGGGCGCGCCCGGGCTGCGCGACACCGCGACGCCGACGACCACCGCGACGATCGCGCCGAGGCCCACGCCCGCGCCGATCGCCCAGCGCCGGTGGCGCTGCGCCGGCAGCGGGGGGCTCAGCGGGGGCATCGCCGCGGTGGGGGCCGCCGGCGACGTCGGGAAGCTCATCGAGCGCCCGGGCTCCGCGACGCTCTCGTTGGGCTGGCGGCTCGGCGTGGTCCGGTCGGCATCGCCGTGCACGGCCGGAAGGCTGGTGCTGCCGGGCGCGCTGGCGACCGCGTTGCTGCGCGAGGTCAGGAGCTCGGGGGTCGACAGCGACAGCAGCTCGCCATCGCCGGCGAGCGCGTCGCGGATGTGCTGCGCCATCACGGCGCGCTCGTCGCGGAACAGCGGCTGGATGAACCCGCTCAGGTCCTCGCGCCGGGGCGGCCTGGCCACCGCGATCTGCTCGAGATCGGCCCGCATCTCGCCGGCGGTCTGGTAGCGGCGTTCGCGGTCGCGCTGGAGCGCGCGCTCGCAGATCCGCGCGATCGCCGGATCGAGATCCGGGATGATGCGAGCGGGCGACGGCAGCTCCTCGAACAGCAGGCGCTCGAGCGACGCGGCCTGCGACGGCGCGCGCAGCAGGCGCCGCCCGGTGATGAGCTCCCACAACAGGATGCCGGTGACGAACAGATCGGCGCGGCGATCGATCGCCTGGCCGCGCGCCTGCTCGGGCGCCATGTACGTCAGCTTGCCCTTGACGACGCCGGCCTCGGTCTCGTCGGTGTTGAGCGCGAACTTCGCGACGCCGAAATCGACGAGCTTGATGTCGCCTTCGTAGGTCCAGAACGTGTTCTGCGGGCCGACGTCGCGGTGCACGATGTCGAGCGGCATGCCATCGTAGTCGGCGAGATCGTGGGCGTAGCCCAGGCCGCTCAGCACGCCGCCGACGATCTGCAGCGCGAGCTCGATCGGCAGCGGCACCGCCATCCGGCGCGCCTGCGCCAGCACCCGGCTGAGCGGCTGACCGTCGAGGTACTCCATCGCGAGGAACGGGGCGCCTTGCTGGTCGCCGACCTCGAAGGTCTGCACGATGTTCGGGTGGTTGAGCCGCGCGGCGAGCCGCGCCTCGTCGAGCATCAGCGTGCGGTACCGGGCGGCCTGGGGCTGCGCGACCAGATCGGCGCGCAGCCGCTTGATGACGACGAGCTTGTGAAAGCCCACCATGCCGCTCCGGACGGCCAGGAAAACCTCCGCCATACCGCCACGTCCGAGCGTGGCGATCAACCGGTAGTCGCCCAGGAATGCCTGCATGAGAGCCTCACGGTAGCAATGGATGGCAGCGTTTCTGTGACAGCGCCGTCGCGCGACGACGGCAAATATTTACAGATGCTGGCGATCCGGATCACCGCAGCACATCGCCACAGGTCGCAGGTGCGCTTGTCGATTTTTGCCAGCGGCGATAGGTTCGCGGTCTTGCCATGAGAAAGGTCTCGATCGGTCGGTTTTTCGAAGACTTCAGCGTCGGCCAGCGCTTGCTGCACGCGATCCCCCGCACGGTGCATGGCGGCGACATCGCGCTGTACATGGCGCTCACCGGGGAGCGGCCGCCGCTCGCCTCGTCGACCGAGGTGGCCCGTTCGCTCGGCTTCATGCGCGAGGTGGTCCCCGATCTCCTGGTATTTCACATCGTGTTCGGCAAGTCGGTGCCGGACGTGTCTCACAATGCCACGGCCAACCTTGGCTACGCCGATGTGCGGTTCACGCGGCCGGTGTACCCCGGGGACACGCTGGTCGCCGAGAGCGAGGTCATCGGGCTGCGCGAGCTGTCGAGCGGCGAGGGCGGCGTGGTCTATGTCCGGACGCGCGGCACCAACCAGAAGGGTCAGGAGGTCCTTAGCTACGTGCGCTGGGTCATGGTGCCCAAGCGCGACAAGGCCCAGGCCAAGGGCGTGAGCGCGGTGCCGCCGCTTCTCGCCGTGGTGACTCCCGACCGGATCCCGGTGCCGGACACGATGAACCTGCAACGGTTTCCGGATCTCGCGTGGGCGTTCGGCGGCACCGCGCGGTGGGACGATTACGCGCCCGGCGAGCGGCTCGATCACCCCGACGCGATGACCATCGAGGAAGCCGATCACGTCCAGGCGACGCGGCTGTACCACAACAGCGCGCAGGTCCACTGCGATGCGCGCGGCATGGCCGAGTCGCGGTTCGGCCGGCGCATCGTCTACGGCGGCCACGTGATCAGCGTGGCGATGGCGCTGGCGCAGAACGGCCTGCAGACCTCGCTCAAGATCGCCGCGTGGAACGGCGGCGCCCACGTCGCGCCGACGTTCGCCGGCGACACGCTGCGCGCGTTCACCGAGGTCGTCGAGCGCGCCGAGCTGCCGGGCCGGGCCGACGTCGGCGCGCTGCGGCTGCGGCTCTCGGCGGTCAAGAACGTCAGCCCGACCGAGCTGCCGGAGATCGCGCCGCTGCTCTCGGGCACCAAGGACCCGCGGATCGTCCTCGAGCTCGACTACTGGGCGCTGTTCTCGCGGCGGTGACGCGCGCCGCGCCCAGCGGTCCCGCCAGGCGGTCGCCCTCGTCGCGATCGACCGCGGGCGCCTACGCGGAGATCGCCACGGCGATCGCGATCGCCGAGCCCCCCGGGTTGCTGCGCATGGCGCGACCGTAGCATGCTGCGCCGCAGGTCTCGGCCCGTCGAGCCGGTATCGCCGCCACGCTCATGAACGCGGTCGTCCACATGGTCTCGCTGTTGCCGCCGGAGGTGATCCGCCGGCTCGCGGTGCTGCGCGTGCCGCGGCTCGTGGCCGCCGCGGCGGCGCCCGGGCCGCGCGGGCCGCTCGACGTCGAGCAGGCCACGGCGCGGCTGATCGCGCGGTGGGACGGCGATCTCTGCGGCCTGCTCAACGCGATGACCCGGGGCGAGCTCGCCGCGCTCGCGCTGCGGCTGCAGATGCGCGGGGACGCGCGCTCGCCGGAGCTGCGGGCGGCGCTGTGGGGCCGCGGGGCGGCGCTCGAGCGCGGCGGCGTCGAGGTCGCGCCCGGCGTGCAGCCGCGGCCGATCGTGCTCGGCGGCCACCTCGTCGTGCAGGCCCGGCCGCGCGGGCTGTACCCACCGAGCCCGGGCTGGCCGCGAGAGGTCCCCGCGGCGCGCGCCGCGCAGCCACCCGAAGCCGAGCCGGACACGCTCGACGAGCTGCTCGCGGCGGCCGACCGGGCGATCGGCGTCCGGCTCGGCGGGCGCGGCCGCGACAAGGGCGCGTGGGGCCTGCGCGCGGCGCGGCTGCTCGGCATCGCCCAGGGCAACGACGCCGAGCCCGACTGGCGCGGCGACGTCGAGGTCAAGACCGTGCCGGTCGCCCGCGAGCCCGGCGGATGGTGGCGCGTGCTCGAGGATCCGGCGATCGCCATGACCGGCGAGCCGGCGCTCGCCAAGCTCGCCCGCACGCTGTGGCTCGCCCGCGCCAGCGTCGAGCCCGGCGACGCGACCCTCGTGTCCTGGTACCTGCTCGACTGGGATCCGGAGGTCGCGCGGCTGACCCGGCGCTACCTCCACGATCGGCCCAAGGGCCCGGCCGGTACGCGGGCCCGCGGCCTCTACCTGCACAAGCGATTCTTCGCCGAGGCGGGCCTGCTCGCCACGCTCAATGGCCTGGAGGCCTCGTGATCGTCGACGAGCTGCGCATCATCGGATCGACCCAGACCAACGTCGTCATGGCCGCCGAGCTGACCCGGATCGCCCGCCGCGCGCTCGGCGTCCGGCCGCCCACGCCGCGCAAGGAGGGGCTCGGCCAGCTCGTGCTGCCGTTCGACAAAGATCTCGCGTGGGCCGCGGTCACCTACATGCGCACGCCGACCCGCGTGGTGTGGGACGTCTACCGATCGCGCGCGACGCGGCTCGAGCCGCTGTATGACGAGCTGGTCGGCGATATCCGCGACGACGGCCGGGCGCTGCTTCGCGACGGCGACGGCCTGTCGATCGAGGCGCGCCGGGTCGAGGCGTTCGCGGCCGGCGAGCGCCAGATCGTCGGCACGGTCAAGAACGCGCTGATCGACGCGGCGGCGCGGCGCGGGATCCGGCTGCACGTCGATCCGCACGATCCGACGCTGCACTGGGTCGCCCGGATGGACGACCGCGGCGAGCTCGTGGTGTCGATCGATCTCGGCGGCGGCTCGCTGTCGCAGCGCGGCTGGCGGCGCGACGCCGGCGAAGCGCCGCTGCGCGAGCACCTCGCCGCGGTGCTGCTGATGCTGTGCCGGTTCGATCCGCGCAGCGATATCCTGGTCGATCCGATGTGCGGCTCGGGCACGATCCCGCTCGAGGCCGTGCTCGCGGCGCGCGCCACCCCGCGGCTCGCCCCGGCGCTCGACGCGCTCGGCCTGGCGCGCCCGGCGGCGGCGCTGTTCCCCGACGCGGCCCCGCTGGTGATCGGCTGCGATCTCGACCTCGCCGTGCTCGCCGCCGCGCGCGACAACGCGCGGGCCGCGGGGATCGCCGATCAGGTCGTGTGGCAGCGCGGCGACGCCACCCAGCTCCGGCCCGAGATCATCGCCGACATCGCGCGCGAGCGCGGCCACGCCGGCGGCACCGGCGTGCTGCTCGCCAACCCGCCCTACGGCGAGCGGCTCGATGAGGCCGATCTCCACCAGCTGTACGGCCGGCTCGCCGACGCGTGCCACCGGTTCCGCGGCTGGCGCGCGGGCTTCCTCGTCGGCAACCCGCTGCTCGAGCAGGCGTTCTTCCCGGCGCTCGGCGCGCCCCGGATCAAGAAGCCGCTCGCCAATGCCAACCTGCGCGCCTACTTCTATCTCTACGATCTCTAGATCAGGAACGCATGGACCTTCGGCCCGGTCAGCCCGGCTGCGGCGCGTCGTGGCGCGCGGCCCACGTCGAGATCAGCTCGAATTCATCGACGATCCGCGAGTGGTAGTGCCCCCACAGGTCGCTGATCGTGAGCATCGAGCCGCGCGACAGCTGCGGCGTCAGGTAGATCGCGTAGTACCGCGCGCCGGAGCCATCGTCGACATCGCCGATCAGATCGAGCGGCTGGCGCGACACGGGGCAGAACAGCTCGCAGCGCGTGCCGGGCGCGATCTCGTACGGCCGGGTCTTGCGGCCATCGCCGTGGATCGGCGACAGGTGAAGCAGCCCCTCGTGGCCCGCCGCGCGGATTCCGATCGTCACCGCCGGGTGGCCGTCGAACTCGACCCCCGAGATCCCGACGAGGTTGTCGCCGCGCGGTCCAAACGCCTGGGTGACGATCACCAGGACGTCGTCCTCGACGGTGATGTGCGGCCCGGCGACAGCCCGGTGGCGCCCGGTGATGGTGAGGTTGCGGCGGTCGACGGGATCCATGCGGAGCTCAGTCGGCCATGCCTGGGGGGACTTGGCAAGCGGCGTGTGACCCACACCGCGGCTGGCGGCGCCGGGCCGTGTGTATAATCGTCGCTTGGCCCCGCTGGGTTGGGCCCAAGCGGAGCACGCGGAGCACATGACTCGATCACTGCCGTTGGTTGTTTGCGCGGTGTTCTTGCTGTCGGCGCACGCCGCCGCGGCGAAGCCGAGGGTCGCCATCCTGCGGATCGAAGGCGACGCGAGCGGCGAGCTGCGCGACGCGGTGAGCGAGGCGCTCGGGGGCCGGGACCTGACGCTGGTCGCCAGCAAGGACGTCAATCGCGCGGCCGACAAGGTCGGCGAGCCGGCCGCGTTCACCGAGCTCGAGCTCCGCGCGCTGGCGATCGAGCTCGCTGCCGACGCCGTCATCGCGGGCAAGCTCGACAAGGCCGGCGCGATCAAGAAGCTCAAGCTGAGGCTCTACATCGGCAAGCAGATGGCCAAGGGCTTCACGGTCAGCTTCAAGGACCCGACGTCCGACAAGTTCCGCTCGATGCTGCACGACAAGGTGCTCGATCGGATCGCCAACGCCGGGCTCGGCGAGGCCAGCGACGCCCGACCGGTCAAGAAGGCCAAGGCCGACGACGAGCAGGCCACCGACGACGCCGAGCCGGACCCGGCGCCCGCCTCGCCCGGCAAGACGGTCGCCGCCGCGCCCGCCGGCGCCCAGACCCGCGCCGCGCCGGAACCGCCCGCCGCGCCGGCGCGCCGGCCGAACCCGCCGATCGCGCGCGTCGCGCTCGGCGCCTCGCTGGTCGACCGCAGCTACACGTTCGACGCCCGCAACATCGTCGGCAAGCCCAACAACTACGCGGGCTCGGCGCCCGGGGTTCGGTTCGAGGCCGAGGTCTACCCGATGGCGTACACCAACCCGAGCGGCGCGCTGGCCCCGGTCGGCATCGCGATCGCCTACGACCAGTCGTTCGGCCTCACCGCGCCGACCTTGGCGACGGGCACCACGGTGCCGGTCAAGCAGCGCAGCTACGCGGTCGGCCTGCGCTATCGCTGGGCGATCGGCGCCGCGCCGGCGCCCCCGACGTTGACCTTCGGCCTGGGGTTCGGCAAGCGGCTGTTCTCGCCTGACCGATCGGGGCTGACCGATCCGGCGGTGATCGACAGCGTCCTGCGCGACTCGCCGAACACGAACTACGCGCTGGTCGACCCCGGCGCGACCTTCCGGCTGCCGGTCACCGCGCGGATCGCCGTCGCGCTCGGCGCCCGCGGCCTGATCGTGCTCGATTCCGGCGGGATCCAGAGCAACAGCTCGTACGGCCAGGCTACCGTGTTCGGCGCCGAGGGCCTGGCCGCGGTCGAGATCCAGGTGACCCCCCGGTTCGTGGTCCGGCTGGCCGGCGAGTTCACGCAGATCGGCTACGCGTTCACGGGGATCGGTGCGCGGTCGGGTAACGTCGATGGCGACCCGACCACCAAGGACGTCGCCGGCCTGACGGATCGCTCGATCGGCGGGTCCGCCACGCTCGCCGTGGTCTACTAGTCGGTGCGCCCCAGGCGCGCGCGGGCGAGCCGCGGCGATCGGACGCGGAGGCGCGCGCGATGCGAGGTGTTTTCAACGTCATTCCCGCTTGGTAGGGTGCGCCCGTGCACTCCGATATTCTGGCTTCTTCCGATACGTTTGCGCGCCGCCACATCTCGCCGACCGATCCGGAGATCGCCGAGATGCTCGCCGTGCTCGGCTATCGCAGCCTCGATGAGCTCGCCACCGCCGTGGTGCCCGCCGCGATCCGGCTCGCCAGGCCGCTGGCGCTGGGCGATCGGCTGCCGCTGGGCGAGCACGAGCTGATCGACGAGATGAAGAACCTCGCGGCCGACAACGTCGTGCTGCGGTCGTTCATCGGCCAGGGCTACTACGATACGATCACCCCGCCGGTGCTGCTGCGCAACGTGCTCGAGAATCCGGGCTGGTACACGCAGTACACGCCGTACCAGCCCGAGATCTCGCAGGGCCGGCTCGAGGCGCTGATCAACTTCCAGACCATGATCGAGAACCTCACCGCGCTGCCGATGGCCAATGCCTCGCTGCTCGACGAGGCGACCGCGGCCGCCGAGGCGATGAACATGTGCATCGAGCACGTGCGCAGCGATGCCGGCAAGCGCATGGCGTTCTGGGTCCAGGCCGAGACCCACCCGCAGACCATCGCGGTGATGCGGACCCGCGCCGAGCCGCTCGGCATCGAGCTCCGGGTCGGCACGGTCGCCGAGATCGCCAGGGGGCTCGGCGCCGACGTCGCCGGCGTGCTGCTGTCGTACCCGACGACGGACGGCCGGATCGAGGACTACCGCGCGGTGATCGACCAGATCCACGCGGCCGGCGCCGCGGTCGTGATGGCGACCGACCTGCTGGCGCTGACCGTGCTGGTGCCGCCGGGCGAGCTCGGCGCCGATATCGCGATCGGCTCGGCGCAGCGGTTTGGCGTGCCGATGGGCTTTGGCGGCCCGCACGCGGCGTTTCTGTCCGCCAAGGAAGACTTCCGGCGCCAGCTGCCCGGCCGCATCATCGGCGCGTCCCGCGACGCCAAGGGCAAGGTCGCGTTCCGGCTCGCGCTGCAGACCCGCGAGCAACACATCCGCCGCGAGAAGGCGACCTCGAACATCTGCACGTCGCAGGTCCTGCTCGCCGTGATGGCGTCGATGTACGCGGTCTATCACGGCCCCGACGGGCTGGTCCGGATCGCCGAGCGCGTCCGCGGGTTCACCGCGGTGGTCGCGGCCGGGCTCGCCAAGCTCGGCGTCGCGGTGCGCGGCGGCGAGCGGTTCGACACGCTGCGCATCGACCTGGATGCCCACGCCCAGGCCCAGGTCCTGGCGCGCGCGATCGACCGCGGCATCAACCTCCGGCGCTACGACGACGGGGTCGGCATCTCGTGCGACGAGACCACGAGCTTCGCCGATATCCACGCGGTGCTCGAGGCGTTCGCGGTCGGCCACGACGAGCTGCCGTTCGACGTCGCGGCGCTCGCCCAGGCGACCGAGCTGCCGGCGCTGGCGCTGCGCCGGACCTCGGAGTTCTTGACCCACCAGACCTTCCATCGCTACCGGTCCGAGCACGAGATGCTGCGCTACCTGAACCGGCTGACGACCAAGGATCTGTCGCTCACCACGTCGATGATCCCGCTCGGCTCGTGCACGATGAAGCTCAACGCGACGACCGAGATGCTGCCGGTGACCTGGCCCGAGTTCGGCCGGATGCACCCGTTCGCACCCGCCGAGCAGTGGGGCGGCTATCGCGCGATGTTCGATCAGCTCGAGGCCTGGCTCGCCGAGATCACCGGGTTCGCGGCGGTGTCGCTGCAGCCCAACTCGGGCGCGCAGGGCGAGTACGCTGGCCTGCTCGCGATCCGCGCCTATCACCTGGGCCGCAACGAGGGCCACCGCACGATCTGCCTGATCCCGCAGTCGGCGCACGGCACCAACCCAGCGTCGGCGGTGCTCGCCGGCATGCAGGTCGTCGTGGTCGCCTCGGCGGCCGACGGCACGATCGACATGGCCGATCTGCGCGCCAAGGCCGAGCGCCACGCCGGCCAGCTCGGCGCGCTCATGATCACCTACCCGTCGACCCACGGCGTGTTCGAGGGGCCGATCCGCGAGATCTGCGAGATCGTCCATCGCCACGGCGGCCAGGTCTACATGGATGGCGCCAACATGAACGCGCAGGTCGGCCTGACCCGGCCGGGTGCGATCGGCGCCGACGTCTGCCACCTCAATCTTCACAAGACGTTCTGCATCCCGCACGGCGGCGGCGGTCCGGGCATGGGGCCGATCGCGGTCGCCCAGCACCTCGCGGCGTACCTGCCGGGCCATCCGCTCGCGGCGCCCGGGGCGCAGCCGGTCGGCGCGGTGTCGGCGGCCCCCTGGGGATCGGCGTCGATCCTGCCGATCTCGTTCGCCTACATCGCCATGATGGGCGAACCCGGGCTCAAGCGCGCCACCCAGGTCGCGATCCTCGGCGCCAATTACATCGCGCACCGGCTGAATCCTCACTATCCAGTGCTGTATTCGGGCCAGAATGGCCGCGTGGCGCACGAGCTGATCCTGGATTGCCGCGGCTTCAAGAAGACCGCGGGGATCGAAGCCGAGGATATCGCCAAGCGCCTCATGGACTTCGGGTTCCACGCGCCGACGATGTCGTTCCCGGTGCCCGGCACGCTGATGGTCGAGCCGACCGAGAGCGAGGCCAAGTCCGAGCTCGACCGGTTCTGCGAGGCGATGATCGCGATCCGCCACGAGATCGCGGCGATCGAGGCGGGCCAGATGGACCGCACCAACAACCCGCTCAAGAACGCGCCGCACACCGCGGCGGCAGTTTCCGGCACGGAGTGGGAGCGGCCGTATACCCGCGAGCAAGCGGCGTTCCCGGCGCCGTGGCTGCGCGTCCACAAGTACTGGCCCCCCGTCGCGAGGGTTGACAACGCGTACGGCGATCGCAACCTGATTTGCTCATGCCCACCCCTCGAGGCGTATAGCTGATGGACATCACGGGTCTGGTTGCGGTTCTTGGCGCGTTCGGGATTGGCCCGCTGATCGTGCACTTGCGAAATCGCCATCGCATCGAGGAGCGCAGGCTCGAGCTCGAGGCGCGAACCGGCGGCAGCTCCCAGGACACCCGGCGGATCACCGAGGACAACCGGCTGCTGCGCGAGCGCGTCGAGAACCTCGAGTCGATCGTGTCGAGCGTCGACTTCGAGCTCAACCAGAAGCTCGCCCGGGTCATCGACGAGCAGCGCTCGATGGTGCCCCCGGCGCGTTCCCCGACCGGCGCCGGTGCGGCGGTCGCTGCGACGGTCCCAGCCGGCGACGCAGGCTTCGTCTCTCCGGCCCCGGCAGCCGTGGCGCTCGATCGCACCGCCACCGCGCACGGCAACGATCGGGCCAAAGCCCCGCTGGCCGCCACGCTGGAGCCCGGCCAGATGCTCGCCCAGCGCTATCGCGTGCAGCGCCTGCTCGGCAAGGGGGGCATGGGCGCGGTGTACCTCGCCGACGACGAGGTGCTCGGCGAGCTGGTGGCGCTCAAGGTGATCTCGAGCGCGTACGCCGCCGACGAGGTCGCGATGGTCGCGCGGTTCCGCCGCGAGGCCGCCGCGGCGCGCCGGGTCTCGTCACCCTCGGTGATCCGCATCCACGACCTCGGTGAGGCCCGGCCCGGGCTCCTGTACCTGTCGATGGAGTACTTCGCGGGCCGAACGCTCACCGAGCTGATCGCCCAGCGCGGGGTGGTCCCGCTCCGCGATATCCAGGACATGCTGACCCAGATCGGCACGGGCCTCGACGCCGCGCACCAGGCCGGCGTGATCCATCGCGATCTCAAGCCGAGCAACGTGCTGGTCGGCGAGCGCGGCATGGTCAAGATCATCGATTTTGGACTCGCGACCACGGCGGTCGCCGATGGCCTCACCGCCACGGGCGCCATCCTCGGCACGCCGCACTACATGGCCCCCGAGCAGGTCCGCGGCAAAGCGGTCGACGCGCGCACCGACATCTACGCGCTGGGCGCGCTGGCGTTTCACCTGGTGTGCGGCCGGCCGCCGTTCACGGGCGATAACCCGATCGCGATCGGCTTCGCGCACCTCTCCGAGCCGGTGCCGCCGCCGCGCCAGCTCCGCAAGGATGTGCCGGCTCGCCTCGAGAACGCGATCCTCACCGCGCTCGCCAAGTCGCCCGACGATCGCCCGGCCAGCGCGCGCGCGTTCGTCGATCAGGCGTTCGGCGCCTGATCCGCTGGATCACCGCGCCGGCGCGGTCGGCCGGAGCAGGTAGTGGGCGACGATCCACTCGCGGCCGTGCGCGTAGCCGAACAGCTCGGCGCAGGCGAGGAAGAACACCCGCCAGCGCTCGAGCTTGGCGCGCGAGCCGAGCAGCTCGATCACCTCGTCGCGGTGCGCCATGAGGTTTCGGTACCAGGCCTCCGCGGTCCGCGCATAGTGCGTGCCGGCGAGCTGCCAGTGCTCGCTGATTCCCAGGTCGTCGCGGAAGTGGCCCAGCAGATCGGCGGAGGGCATCAGGCCACCGGTGAAGAACTCGCGCGCCATCCAGTCCGAGGCCCCGCGATCCTCGAACGGATAGGCGTGGTGGCGATGGGCGAACACGTGAACGAACAGCGCGCCGCCGGGCCGAAGCCACCCGGCGATCCGGCGGAGCAGGGCGGCGTAGTTGCGCATGTGCTCGAACATCTCGATCGACACGACGCGGTCGAACGCGGCCGCGGGCAGCTCGAGGCTGCGGACGTCCGCCGTCTGGACGGTCACGTTGGTCAACCCGCGCGCGGCGGCCTGGGCCTCGATGAACGCGCGCTGCGAATGCGAGTGCGACACCGCGGTGAACCGGCTCGCCGGATACCGCGCCGCCGCCCACAGCGTGAACGACCCCCAGCCGCACCCGAGATCTAGCACGGCCTGGCCATCGACGAGCCCGGCGCGCGCCGCCGTGAGCTCGAGCATCGCCGCCTCGGCGGCGCCGAGCGTCGAGACGCCAGGCGGCCAGTAGCAGCTCGAATACTTGAGGTGCGGCCCCAGCACGTGGACGAAGAACGCCGCAGGCACCTCGTAGTGCTGGGCGTTCGCCGCCGCGGTCGCGACCGCGATCTCGCTGTCGCGCAGCTCGGCGATCAGCGCCTGCGCGTAGCCGGGCGGTCGCCGTCGCTCTTGCCTCAACCGCAGCGCACAAACGGCGCGGATCCCGACTCGCAGGAGCGGCTCGGGGACGCGGCCAGAATCGACGATCTGTTGCAGCACGCCCGGACTGTACCGGCCCGGGCGCTCGTCGTCGCGGCAGATCAGGCCGCGATCGGCGCCGCTACGCCATCGAGCGTCAGCGCGGCCGCGTGGATCACCGCGGCGATCCGCACGGCTTCATGGACCTGTTCCTTGGAGCCTTGCTTGTCGCGCACCGACTTCTCGTGCGACCGCACGCACATCTCGCACCCGGTGATCGCGGACGCCGCGAGGCACCAGAGCTCGAAGTCGAGCGAGTCGACGCCGGGCTTGCCGATGATCTGCATCCGCAGCCGCGCCGGCATCTGCGGGTACTCCGAGTCATCGCCCATCATGTGAACGAACCGGTAGTAGACGTTGTTCATCCCCATGATGGACGCGGCGCCGCGGGCCGCCGTGACCGCCTCCGCCGACAGATGCGCGGCGGCGGCTTCCTCGATCGCCGCGATGACCTCGGCGTTGCGCGAGGTGAGCGCGGCGGTGACCGCGGTGCCCCACGCCTGCTGCGGCGTCAGGGCGGTCGCCCCCGCGACGACGCCGAGGTTGATCCGCAGATCCTTGGCGTGATCGGGGAGCCGTTCCTTCAGACGATCGATCGACGTGGTCGACATGGTGGTCTCCTTTTCGGGTGCGTTGCTCAGGCCGCGGTGAGCGTGGACTGGCCTTTTTGCCAGTTGCACGGGCACAGCTCGTCGGTCTGCAGCGCGTCGAGCACGCGGAGCACCTCGGCCGGGTTGCGGCCGACCGACAGGTCGTTGACCGACGCGAACCGGATCACGCCCTGCGGGTCGACGATGAAGGTCGCGCGCAGCGCCACGCCTTCGTGCTTGTCGAGGATGCCGAGCGCCTGGGACAGCTCGCGCTTGAGGTCGGCGACCATCGGGAACGGCAGGTCCTTCAGGTCGGGGTGCTGGTTTCGCCACGCGAGGTGGACGTACTCGTTGTCGGTCGACACGCCGAGCACCTGGGCGTCGCGGTCCGCGAAGTCGCGGTTGAGCTTGCCGAACGCGGCGATCTCGGTCGGGCAGACGAACGTGAAGTCCTTGGGCCAGAAGAAGTAGACCTTCCACTTGCCGTCGAAGCTCTGGTTCGACAGGTCAGCAAACTCTTTGCCGCGCTCGAGCCCTACGACGGCCTTGGCGGTGAACGACGGGAACGTATCTCCGATGGTCAGCATCTCGTTACTCCTTGGGATGCACGCACCATGCGGCTCGCCGTCTGATAAGTCTAATCTTCAGCCGCTATGGATCCGATAGGTAGCGGTTATCAGCCGGGCCGTCCGCTCGCCGTGGCCGCGCGGGGGCAGCGGCACGGCACCGATCGGGCGTCCCGTGCCGCGATGACGGCGACCGTTACAGCGTGGTCATCTCGCGATTCGATGCGCTCCCTCAAGTCATGAAGCGCCGCGGCGGGCAGCTTGGCCACCGGGTCGATCGAGGCTTCGCGGTTCACGGACATGGCGCGTCGCACGTTGAGATAGACAATCTGCTTGCCGACGTGATCCGCGGTCGCGTTCGCGGACTCCGCCATGTTCTCCTGAACTGGCTCCCGGGCGGCCCCGACGGGGGAGTCGCGCGATCGGCGAGCGCTCGCTCACGCGCGCTTCGGCGGCCACGGAACGAACTTCGAGACCCGCCGCTGATACGCGCGATACGCCTCGCCCTTGCTGCGTACTGCCTGGTTCTCCGTCGGTGGGATGCCCGTGACCCCGAAGATCGAGCCCAGGATGACAGCTTGCGGCACGATCGCGATCAGGCCGGCCGTCCCGAACGCGATCCCGTACACCGCATACCCGATCCACACGCACCACTCGAAGAAGTAGTTGGGGTGGCGCGAGTAGGCCCACAGGCCGGCGTCGCACACCTGGCCGCGGCGCGCCGGATCGCGCTTCCAGCGCGCGAGCTGGGCGTCGGCCAGCGCTTCTCCCGCGACGCCGGCGGCGGCGATCGCGGCGCCCAGCGCGCGCAGCCAGCCGCCGTCCCACGGCGCGGCGACGAACGGCACGACCAGCGCGGTCGACAAGACGCCGGTCATCGCGGCCTGGGCCTGGAAGAACACGAGGAACCGGGCCGTGGCGTGCGGCGCCCACCGGGCGCGCAGCTCGGCGTAGCGGGCCTCCTCGGGTGCGTGCGCCGCGCCGCGCGCGATGAGGTAGCCACCGAGCCGCGTGCTCCACACCGCCGCGATCACCGCGAGCGGCGCCCACGCGGCGACCGGCGCCGTGGCGCGCGCCGCGAACAGCGCGACGACGAGCGCGAAGCTGAGCGCCCAGCCGACGTCGACGATCCCGGCGTTGCGAGTGCGCCGCTGGACGAGCCACAGCGCGAGCTGCAGGCCGGCGGCGAGCGCCCAGGCCTGTGCGATGCGCAGCGCGATCGTCGCGACCATGCCGGGATCGTACTGCATGGGCCGCGATCGACCACGGCCGGATCGATCCATGATCCCGGCACGGCCTCGAGCGGCTTCGCGGTGCCCGAACGCCGCGGCGAACGCGGGTCCGAGGAGGCTCCCCGAGCGCGGCAGCCGCGCGGACCACGCCCCCACGCCGTCTCCGCCCCTGCGTATGCGCCGCGCTCACACGGCGCGGCGCCCTCCAGATGATCGACTACGCCCGCAAGCTGCCCCTGCAATCCTCGTCGAGCGCTCGCTACGTGGGCGGCGCTGGCTAGCGCTGCGAGACTTTATCGGCCGGCTTGTCGGCGGTCTTCTTGGCTGGGGTGGCCTTCGCCTTGGCCTTGTCGGCCTTGGCGGTCTTGGCCTCGGACGCCTTGGCGGTCTCGGCCGTGCTCGGAGCGGCCTCCTGCGGACACGCGAACGCGGGCGCGGCGATCGACAGCGACAACACGGCGGCGGCAAGCGCGAGTTTCTTCATGGTGACCAAGGATGGCCGAGCGCGCTGGCGACCGCAAGCACTCGTTCGTGCGGCGAGCGCGCTGTGTGCACCCGACTACAAGAGGCTCACGACCCAGCCCATCGCGATCCAGCACCCGACCGCGGTGCCGACGCTGGACGCCACCGCGATCAGCAGCACCCGGGTCACCGGGTTGCGCCAGAACCCGCGCAGGCTCTGGACATCGTCGGGCAAGCGCGCGCGATCCGCGGCGCTCGGCCGCCGGCGCGACGCCTCGACGACGCCGACCACCCTGCCGGTTCGCAGCCGAGGGTGGAGCGCCGCGACCGGCGACACCACCATCGCCGCGGCGATCGCGCGCAGCGAGCCGCCGGCCAGCAGGGTGCAGCCGCCGGCGGCGATCGACGTCGGCAGGATCCACGCCAGCGTCATCTCGAGCAAGCGCGTCGCGTCGCCACGCCGCCAGCCCCACGCCAGGGCTGTGATGAACAGGAGCGGCACCAGCGACCTGGCGATCCGCCACGCCAGCGCCGGAGGTGGCACGCGCTCGAGCTCGGCGCGATCGATCACGGCGCCGAGGCTGGCCTGGATCCCCGGCACGTGGGCGGCGCCGACCACCGCGACCACGGTGCGGCGACCGGCGCCGGCGTCGCCGAGCTTGGACGCGAGGTAGCGGTCGCGCTCGTCGATCAGCGTCACCTTGATCTCGGGGACCGCGCGGCCGAGCTCGGCGAGCATCTCGGCCAGCGCCTTGGGCTGCTTGAGTCCCTCGATGGTCTCGGACGTGATCGGCGGGTCGCCGGTGCCGCGCGGCGCCAACCCGACGACCAGCGCGGCGAGCAGCGAGGCGCGGCGCCACAGGCCCAGATTGCGCCAGGTTCGCTTCAGCGTGATGTCGAGGTTGCGATCGATGAGCTCGATCGGGATGCCGGCCGCGTTCGCGGCATCGACCGCGGCCCGGAGCTCCGCTCCCGGACGCACGCCCAGCGTGGCGCCGAGCCGCCGCTGGTATGCCGACAGCGCGAGCTGTGCGAGCAGATACAGCGCGCGGCCCTCGCGAACGACCTTGATCACGTCGAGATCGCGAAACGCAAAGCTCCCGGTCAGCGCGTCGTAGCGCGCCCGGTCGAGCTCGACGCACACCACCTCGGGCGCGAGCTCGGCGATCGCGGTGCGGACCTCTTCGACGCTGTGGTGCGAGACGTGCGCCGTGCCAATGACGTAGTACGTGGTGCCGCTGAAAACGAGCTTGGTCACCGGCACGGCGCTGGCATAGCACGTGCGCTGCGCTACACCCAGCGCATGGCGACACCGATCCCCGAACCCACGCGCGTCGAGATCGAAGCCGCGGCCTTCCGCCGCTTGCTCGAGCATTTTCGCGAGCGCACCGACGTGCAGAACGTCGACGTCATGAACCTGGCAGGGTTCTGCCGTAACTGCCTGTCGAAGTGGTACCGCGCCGCGGCGACCGAGCGCGGTGTCGAGATCAGCGATCCCGAGGCCCGCGAGGTCGTCTACGGCATGCCGTACGACGAGTGGAAGACCAAGTATCAGCGGTGAGCGGTCAGGGGCGGCGCGGCCTGGCGAACAGGCGCCGCACCATGGGCTCGAAGAACTCGAGCGGCGCAGTCTTGCGCTTGGGATTGAACGCCGGGTTATCGAACCGGGTACAGAACTCCTGCGCGCGGTCGAAATGGCGGTGCGAGCGCACGCTGTCGCGGAGGTCTTGGCCCGTGGTGTGACGCAGCAGCTGATAGGCCTGGAAGATGGCGTGCTTCTCCACCATCCAGCAGTTCGCCTCGGACACGAACGGCCGGAGGATCGCCGCCGCGATATCGGGGTGGTTGTACGAGCCGAGCGAATCGCCGATATCATGGAGCAGCGCGCAGACGACGTATTCCTCGTCCTGATCGGCCTCGTAGGCGAGCGTGGCGGCCTGCAGCGAGTGGGTCAGGCGATCGACCGGGAAGCCGCCGAAGCCGTGCGCGAGCAGCTCGAGGTGCGCCAGGACGCGGTCCGGCAGGTCTCCGGCGAACCGCACGAACTCGGCGCCGATGATCTCCCAATCTGCGGGGGTGCTGTCCTCGGTGCAGGTGAACGTCGCACGGGGCCGCTCGTCGTCTTTGCTCATCGTTACTGCCCTCTATCCGATGATGACACGGCCGGCGCGCCTGTATACAGCAGCACGAGCTGCAATGGCTCGTCGGTTCAGCGTCTTTGTAGACACGAGATTATCATCATCGCAGCCAGTCCCACCAACTCAACCTCGATAGGAAATCATGAAAATGTGCCGCGAATATCCGACAAGCAAAATTCTGATGCGTGACCGCCTGCCGTCGTGTATGTGCCATTGCAGATCGCACGGCGGAAGCGTGACGCGCGCATCGTCCTGGGGGCTCACCTGGGGGATCACCTGGAGGATCAGTAGACGCTGACGCCGATCAAGGCGTCGCGCATCTGCTCGTCGTGCGCGTACGACAGGCCCAGCCGCGCGGTCAGCGCGATGCGGGTATTGACATCGAGCTGGAACATCGCTCCACCGGCGAACGCGGGGCTGGTATCTTCCCCTGCGATCACGCGGTTGCCGGCGACCTGGATCGCGTCCTCGAAGCGGTGCGCGAAGCCGACGCCGCCGTACAGCCCGCCGTGCAGGATGCCGACCTGGAGCGGCAGGTACTGGAGCTCGGCCGTGGTGCGGGTCTCGAACAGCGTCGCGTCGTACTGGTTGTTGCGCCAGCCAAAGAACACCGATGCCAGGATGCCGATCTGCTCGGTCGGAAACACGCCGAGCTGGACCGTCCACGCCGGCCCGACGTCGGTGGTGCCGTCGGCCGAGCGCAGCGAACCGATGCCACCGTACAGGCCGTAGGCGATGCCGGTGCGCGACAGCGGCGCGCGATCGAGCTCGAGGAACGGCCCCTCGTTGCTGCGCACCACCGCGGTCTCGGTCCAGGCCGCCGTGTTGGGGTCGATCCAGGCGAGCGGCACGACGAGGTAGTTGCCATCCTTGCCGATCAGGTGAAGCGGCTGCATCGGGTGGAGCCGGGCCCAGCCGTCGAACCGCGAGCCCTCGATCGCCGCCGCGGTGACCAGCGCCGTGGCCGCGAGGACCAGCACGGCGGCCGCCGCCGCCTTGTTATCCTTGCCGGGGCCGCCGATCTTGCCGCCCGGCCCGGAGCGGCCGCCGCCGCGATAGGGCTGCGCGCTGCCGTAGATCGTCACCTCGGGCACGAGCACGACCTGGGTCTCGTTGGTGACCGGCGGCGCGGCAGGGACGTCGCTCTCGACGATCTCCTGGACGACCCGGACGCGCTCGCCGCGCGCGTCGGGCGGCAGCTGCGCCAGCCGCGCGAGCTCGCTCGCCGGGATCCGATAGCTGGGGACAGCGCAGCCCGCGACCAGCGAGCCTGCAAGCACCACCGCGACTGCACGCATCCGCTGAGTATCGCAAATTCTGGCGCGCGCGCCGCCGCTATCGCACGGTTCGTCTCGGCGAGCAGGTGGGGCAGCATACGCTAGGATGACCAGGTGCACGAGATCGACATCGCGGCGGTCGCCGATGAGTTCGACCGCGCGGTGGCCGCCACCCCGGCGATCGATCGGTTCTGCTCGTCGAGCGCGTGGACCCTCGCCGCGTCGCGCGCGCTGATGCCACGGCGCTCGCCGTTCTCGTTCGCCGGCGCCAGCGGCTACTTCGCCGCGATGCGAGGCGTGCATCCTGCCGGGTTTCCATACATCGAGCCGCTCGAGCTGGCCTGGGGGCTGGCTGCCTCGCTGATCAGCGCCGACCCCGAGGCGCTGGTCGCCGAGGTGGTGGCGATGCTCGCCGGGCGGCGCGACTGGCAACTGGCGATCTTTGCCGGGTTGACCGGCGATGGTCCGCAGCGCCGTGCGCTCGATCGCATGCTGCCGCCGCGCTGGGAACGCCGCCGCGGCACGCCTACGGTACGCCACGTCGCGAGCCTGGACGGCGGCATCGACGGCTTCCTGTCCCGGCGCTCCCGCGAGCTGCGCAAGTCCTTGCGCAAGGCAGGGCGCGCGGCGACCGAGGCGGGGGTGGTGTTCGAGCACGTGCGCGGCAATTCGGCCGACGACGCGGTGGCGATCTACGAGCGGATCCAGCGGATCGAGGCCGGCACCTGGAAGGCGCGCGAAGGGGTCGGCATCTCGGTCGGGCCGATGCGGCTGTTCTACGAGCTGATGCTGCCGCGGTTGTGCGAGCAGCACCAGCAGCGCACGCTGTTCGCGCGGCTCGGCGACCGCGACATCGGCTACATCCTCGGCGCGGTGTTCGAGGGCGAGTACCGCGGCCTGCAGTTCTCGTACGACGACGACCACGCGCAGCTCGGCATCGGCAGCCTGCTCCAGTACCACCAGATCGTCGAGCTCTGCGACCACGGCGTCGCGCGCTACGACCTCGGCACCGAGATGGACTACAAGCGGCGCTGGGCCGAGGACGTCATGACGACCGAGATGCTCGTCGTCGTGCGGTGACCGGCGCCAGGCCTGAATGACGACACCGGTCGAACGTCTGGTCGGTCATGAGCGGTCCCTTCCAGGATTCGAACCTGGCTCGACGGTTTTGCAGACCACGCCATCCCAGATGGAAAGGAACCAGGAGGTGAGGCGCCGGGGCGATCAGGCGCTGCGGACGGGCGAACGCGCGTCGCGCCCCGCGGCGGGCGCGGTCGCGATGGCCTCGGCGACCACCGCGGCGAGCCCGTCGGGGCGCAGCCGCTTGACGAGCACGTGAGGCCGCGACGCCAGGATCGCCGCCCGGCGGGCGACCGCGACCCCGCCGTGGCTGTTGGGATCGGTGATGATCACGATGACGTCGGCCCGGCGCACCGCCGCGATGATGTCGTGGGAGCCGCGGCCTCGCGTGCGGCCGTCGTGATGCTCGAGCGCAAAGCCCAGCGCCGCGCCGGCGCGCGACCACAGCTCACCCGCGCGGCTGAGCCCACCAATCACCGCGACCCGGGTTCGTTCATGATTCGACATCGATTCTCCTTGGGCGCTTCGGGGCTCTCGGGGACTCTGGGGGCTGTGTGAAGCCTGGCTCGAGCCCTGCGACCTTGACACCCTGCATCCAGTATAATAGACATACGTCTAACAAAAAGGAAGTCGCGCAGCGCGAGCCATGTCGCCCTATCTGATCGTCCCCGGCTGGGCAGGCTCAGGTCCGGATCACTGGCAGACCCACTGGGAGCGCGATCTCGACGGCGCCCGCCGCGTCGAGATGCCCGACTGGCACGCGCCTCGTCGGGCGGGCTGGCTCCAGGCGCTGGATCTCGCGATCCGCGCGGCCGAGGCGCCGCCGATCCTGATCGGACACTCGCTCGGTTGCCTGGCGATCGCGCACTGGGCCGCGTCGGCAGGCGCGCCGGTGCGCGCGGCGCTGCTCGTCGCGCCGCCCGATCTCGATCGCCCCGGCAGCCCCGCTGTGCTCGGCGAGTTCGCCCCGGTGCCGCGCGGCCGGCTGGCGTTCGCGTCGCGCGTGGTCGCCTCCGACGACGACCCCTACACGACGCTCGGCCGCGCGCGGCAGATCGCCCGCGACTGGGGCGCCGAGTTCACCGCGCTGTCGGGGCGCGGCCACATCAACGCTGACTCCGGGCTCGGCCGCTGGCGCGACGGCCACGCGCAGCTCGCGCTGCTGCTCGACGGCGACGCGCCGCGCCGCCGGGACGCCTGGCCGGTGCGGAGCGCGTAGCGCCGGAAGTCTCGTATCGTGGACACGCGCAGCTGTGCGAAACTTCGCGCCGCATGGCCAAGCAACCTCGCGAGACCGTGGCCCCGGCGCGCGCGGCCGCTGGATCGCGCGGCGCCGCGAGCGCGGGCGACGATGTCGGCGCCGCGGAGCTCGGCCGCCGGGTCGCCGATACGCTGCGCGCGCTGCGCAGGGCGCGCGGGATGTCGCTGGACGAGCTCGCCGTGGTCTCCGGGGTGAGCCGCGCCGCGCTATCCCAGATCGAGACCGCGCGGACCAACCCGACGATCGGCCTGCTCTGGAAGGTCGCGGTCGGGGTCGGCGTGCCGTTCTCCGAGCTGCTCGGCGAGGAGCGCACGGCGGTATCGATCCTGCGCCGCGAGGACACCCAGGTCCTGCGGTCCGCCGACGGCAAGTTCCACAGCCGATCGCTCGCGCCGGCGGGCGCGCACCCGTTCCTCGAGCTCTACGAGCTGCGGCTGGCGGCGCGCAGCCGCCACGCCTCCGAGGCCCACGCCGCCGGCACGCGCGAGATCGTCGTCGTGCTGAGCGGCGTGCTCCGGCTGACCGCCGGCGAGTCGACCCACGATCTGGCGGCCGGTGACTCGGCGTCGTTCGCCGCCGACGTCGCGCATGTCTACGCGAACCCCGGCGGCTCCGAGGCGCGCTACCACGACGCGATCGTGTACTCGCGCTGACCCGGCGAGCCGCTACTCGACCGGCTCGGCGGTGTCGGCGCGGCGATTCGAGATCACCGAGGCCAGCACCCCGGCGCCGATGATGCCGGCGATCAGCGCGAGCGAGATCGCGTGCGACATCTGATAGAAGTCGTGCGCGATCATCTTGCCGCCGATCAAGATCAGCAGCACCGCGAGCGCCAGCTTCAGGTACTTGAACTTCGACATCGCGCCGGCCAGCACGAAGTACAGCGAGCGCAGCCCCATGATCGCGAAGATGTTCGACGTGACGATGATGAAGCTATCCTGGCTCACCGAGAGCACCGCCGGGATCGAGTCGAGCGCGAACACGATATCGGTCAGCTCGATCACGACGAGGCACACCGCCACGGTGGTCAGCGCGCGCCGGCCGTCGAGCCGCACGGTGAACTTGCCGCCATGGTCGCCGTCGACGATGCGGACGAACCGCCGCAGCACCCGGACCGACAGGCTCTTGTCGTGGTCGCCATCCTCGTCCTGCTCGTCGCGCAAGAGCTTGACGCCCTGCCACGCGAGGTAGGCGCCGAACAGGTAGAACACCCAGGTGAACTGCTGGGCGAGGTAGGCGCCGCCCGCCAGCATCGTGATCCGGAAGACGATCGCGCCGAGGATCCCCCAGAACAGCACGCGATGCTGGTACTTCACCGGCACGCGGAAGCTGCGAAACAGCAGCGACATCACGAAGATGTTGTCGATCGACAGCGCCTGCTCGAGCAGGTACGCCGACACGTACGTGATCGCCGCGTCGCCGCCATCGGCCTGACCGGGCGGCGCGCCGTTCGCGGCGGCGCCGGTCATCTCCGCGCCCAGCCACGCGTTCTGATAGATGAGATACACCACGGCGGCGAACGCGAGCCCGAGGCACACCCAGCCCACGGTCCACCACGCGGCGCTCTTGAGCGACGGCTCGGAGGCTTTGCGGTGAAGCACGCCGAGATCGAGGAACAAGAGCAGCGCGACCAAGACGAAGAAACCGAGCCAAAACCAGATCATCGCTGCGCCTCAGACCATGCCGGGTCGGCCACCGGATGGCAACCGGGAAGGCTGCCATCCGGTCGGGGCCTGCACGATCTTGCGTCAGCAAAGCGACGCGAGCAGCCGCTCGACTTCGCTCGCTGGGCGCTCGAGCCCGAGCTTGCTGAACATCATGAGCGCGTCGCGCAGCATGTCCTTGGCGTCGGCGTGCGCCCCGGTCTCGGCCTTGTAGCGGCCGAACACGAACAGCGCCTTGGCCAGGATCGCCTCGTTGCCGAGGCTGGCCAGCACATCGACCGCGCTGCCGAACGCCAGCGCCGCCGGGGCCACGCCGCCGGCCAGCGTGGCCTCCTCGTCGTGCAGGCTCGTCGAGAGCACGTCGCCGAGCATGATGAACGCCTGGGCCTCGTGCTCGCGGAGCCCGGCCTCCTGGGCGACCGCCAGCGCGCGATCGGCCAGGTCGCGCGCGGCCGAGGTGTTGCCGCGCGCCTTCTCGAGCGCGGCGAGGTGCCGGCAGCACAGCGACTCGAGGCCGCGGTCGGCGATGTCCTCGATGATGTCGAGCGCGTTCTCGAGCCGGCTGCGCGCCTCGTCGAGCTTGTTCTCGGCGAGCGCGAGCTCGCCGAGGTTGGTCAGCACCAGCGCGCACAGCGGCAGCGCCCCGATCGCCTCGGCCTCGGGGAGCACCGCCAGCCACCCGGCGCGCGCCTCGGCGAGCTCGCCGAGCTCGAACGCCAGCGCCGCGAGGTTGTTGCGGGCGACGACCTGGCCCCCGCGGTCCGCGGTCTTGCGTCGGATCGCCAGGGCCTCCTGGTGGTACTCGTAGGCCGACTGGTACTGCCCGCGATCCTGATGGACGTTGCCGAGCCGCGACAGCGACGTGGCGATCGCGCGCAGGTCGCCGGCCCGGGTGTGGCGGGCGAGCGCGTCGGTGATTCGGGCCTCGGCCTCCGCGTAGCGGCCGAGCATGTGGAGCGTGCGACCGATATCGTCCAGCGAGCTCGCGATGCCGCGGCTATCGCTGGCGCCGCGGAACAGCTCGAGCCCGCGCCCCAGGTACTCGAGCGACAGCTTGAGATCGCCCTTGCGGCGCCACACCCGGCCCATCCGGTGGAACGCCGCGGCCGCGGTGGTCTTGCTCGCCGCGACCCACGACAGCCGCAGCATCCGCTCGAACGCGCCGAGCGCGGCGTCGAAGCTGCCGATCAGCTCGTAGACCTGCGCCAGCTCGTGCCACAGCGCGATCCGCGCCCCGAGATCGCGGCCGCCGAGGCTGGCGAGCGCGCGATCGTAGAGCTCGATCGCCTGCTGGTTGGCGTACGCCTGGCGCGCCGCCTCGGCCGCCCGGCGATAGCGCAGCGCCGCCTCGCGCGGGTCACCGGCGAGCCCGAGGTGCCGCGCGACCTCCTCTTGCGCCGACGGGCTCGCGCCCTCGGGATGGAGCTCGAGCCAGCGCGCGACCACCGCGTGATCGGCGCACCGCACCGGCAGGGCGATCGCCTGGTAGACCAGCGCCCACAGCTTCGAGTTGGCGAACCGCAGCTCGCGCTCGCCCGCCACCGACGACTGCGGCACGTCGACCAGCCAGCCGTGCTCGACGAGCCGGGCGATCGCGGTGACCACGGCGACCCGGCTTTGGTCGGCGCTGCTCGCGATCTGGAGCAGCGTCGGGCCGTCGGGATCGCCGCCCGCCACGGCGCGGCGCTCGAGCGCGAGGATCGCGTCGAGCCACGAGGTATCGCCGACCGTCGCCGCCATCTCGAGGATGCGGCGATCCGCGCCCGGCATCGCGGCGAGCCGCGCCGCGACCAGCTCGTCGTAGCTGCGCGGCAGCGCGATCGCGGCGAGCTGCGCGTCATCGATCCGCCACGTCCCCTCGTCGCGGACGATGCAGCGGGTCTCGAGCAGCAGGCGAACCAGCTCGTAGATCGCGCGCGGCGAGCCAGGCATCGCCCGGACGTGGGCGATCAGCGCGTCGGGCACCTCGGCGAGCTGCGTGCACAGCCGGCGCAGCAGCTCCTCGGACTCCGCGGGCGTCAGCGGCTCGATCTCGATGCGGACCGGCGCGACCTCGCCTTCGCCGAACGCGGGGTGCACCGTGGCGAGCGCCGCGATCGCCGTGCCGAGGATCACGACCCGGTGATCGCGCAGCCCGGCGGCGAGGTAGTGCAGGAACTTGATCGTATCGGCGCCGCACAGCTCGAGCTGCTCGATCACGATCACCAGCGGGTGGAGCTCGGCCTCGGCGGCGAGGAACCGGCGCAGCGCCATGAACAGCCGGGCCTCGACGCGCTGCTGCGAGCCGGCGATCGGCGCGACCGCGGCGGTGTCGTCGAACGGGATCCGCAGCAGGTGCGCGATCATGTGGGCGATCTCGGGCAGCCGGTCGCGATCGACCACTTCGGTGAGCTCGGCGGTCAGCTTGGCGCGGCTGGCCGCCGGGTCCTCGCCGGCGGCGATCCCGAGCCGCGCGGTCAGCGCGCGCGCCACCGGGCCATACGCGCGCGCGTTCTCATCGGCGACGCCGTGGAACATCCGCATCGCCGGATGTTCGGTGCGGAGCTGCGCGACCAGCTCCTGGATCAACCGGCGGCGCCCCATGCCGTGCTCGCCGGTCACCACGGCGAACCCGAGCGTACGGTCGCCGAACGCGCGCGCGGCCAGGTCGTGGAGCTGGGCGAGCGCGCCGGCGCGACCGGTGAACCGCGGTCGGAGCTCGTAGTCCGGCGAGACGATCGTCGTCGCGACCCCTTCGGCTTCGAAGTCCGCCGGCTCGAACGCCTGCGAGCGGTCGGTCACCTCCGGCGTGCCGACCGGCAGGTGCCCGGTGCCGACCGCGAGGAGCTGTCCACTACTGCCTGGCGCGAGCACGGGGCTCGAGTGATCCCACGTCAGCGGCATCGCTTCACTTCCACCTGATCCCGAGGCGCGCGGAACCTAGTTGGCTTGGTTCAGGTTGTCAATCGACAACCCTGGCGCGCCCGCGCGTGGCGCGTCGTATCGTTCAGCGCGATGCGTGCTTGGCCGGTTCCGGAGCCGGTCGCTTCGCGCAGCGATCCGGAAGCTGCGCCTTGTACGCTGCGGTCCGCTGCTGTACCCCCTCGGGGATCGCGCGCGGCGTCGCGCCATTCTTCAGGAAGTAGTGGAGCGACACCGGCACGATCGGATCCCGGTGATCGGCGAGCCGGGAGCAGTTCTCGGCCTCGAGGTCATCGAGCACGTCGGCGATCACCCGGGCCGTGATCGGCTTCACATCGTGCATCAGCACCACGCCGCCGCCATCGTGCTTGATCATCGAGACGACCTTCTTGCGCAGCCGGTCCTCGTTGTGCGCCTTCCAGTCGAGCGTATCGACCGACCAGAACACCTCGGTGAGGCCGAGCTTCTTGAGTCGCACCCGGCCGGCCGCGCCGAGCGCGCCGTACGGCGCGCGGAACATGCCGATCGGCCGATCGGCCTCGGCCGCGAGCGCGCGGATCGACCCATCGATCTCGCGGCCGAGCTGCGCGGCGGCGGCGTGCTTGAGGTTGGGGTGCGTGACCGAGTGGCTGCCGACCGTGAATCCTGCCGCGAGCTCGCGGTGCAGGATCGCGCGGCCCTTGTCGCCGTGCTTGCCGGTGATCCGCTGCGTGACGACGAAGAACGTCGCCGGGATGTTGTACTTCTCGAGCGCGTCGATCACCTGCGGCGTGGTCTCGGGGTTGGGGCCATCGTCGAACGTGAACGCGACCACGCCCTTGGCCTCGTCGCCGTCGATCCGATCGGCCTTGCCGACCACCGGATCATCGGTCATCGCCATCAGGGGCTTGCCGTCCGCGTCGGGCGTGGCGGTCGCCGCGGCGACCCGCGCGGGCTTGAGATCCGCGGCCGCGAGCGCGGTGGGGCGCGGATCGGCCTCGACGGTTCCACGAGTTTCGGCGCGCGCCGCGGTCACCATCGCGGGCATCACCAGCCACGCGAGCCAGCGGTAAGTCACGACTTCACACTAGCACGCCCTCGTGCCCGCTCCACTTCGCGGATATCTTCGTCGCGTGCACGTCGTCTCGACCGCGGCGCTTCCGATCGATCTCACCGGCCAGATCACCGCGGCGGTGCCGGGCACCACTGTCGACGTCCCGGCGCACGGCCACGTCGGCCTCGCGGGGGTCGATCTCGCGGCCGCCGACGCGCTGGTCTGCTTGTTGCTCGACCGGATCGACGCCGCGGTGTTCGCCCGAGCCCCGAAGCTGCGCGTCGTCGCCAACTGCGCGGTCGGTATCGACAACATCGACCTCGCGGCGGCCACCGCGGCGGGTGTATGCGTCACCAACACCCCCGACGTGCTGACCGAGGCGACCGCCGAGCTCGCGTTCGCGCTGCTCCTGGCCGCGGCGCGCCGCGTGGGCGAGGGCGAGCAGCTGGTGCGCTCGGGCACCTGGACCGGGTGGGCGCTCGACCAGCTGATCGGCGTCGGCCTCACCGGCAAGACCCTCGGTATCATCGGCTTTGGCCGGATCGGCCAGGCGATGGCGCGCCGCGCGCTGGCGTTCGGCATGTCCGTCATCTACGCAAATTCCCGGCCCGCCGCGGACCCGGTGCCGGGCGCGCCGGCGGCGCGCGGCCCGCTGCCGGTCGACGAGGTGTTCGCCACCGCCGACGCGGTCAGCCTGCATTGCCCGCTCACCGCGGAGACCCGCAACCTGGTCGACGCGCGCCGCCTGGCCCTCATGAAGCCCACGGCGATCCTGGTCAACACCGCGCGCGGCGGCTGCGTGGACGAGGCCGCCCTGGCCGACGCGCTCACCCGCGGCCGGCTGTTCGGCGCGGGCCTCGACGTCTACGCCCGCGAGCCGGCGATCGATCCGCGGCTGGTCGCGGCGCGGGGCGCCGTGCTCTTGCCCCACCTGGGCTCTGCGACCGCGGAGACGCGCGCCGCGATGGCGCAGCGCTGCGCGGACGCGGTGATCTCGCTGCTGCGCGGTCACCGGCCGCCGAATCTCGTGAATAATGTAGCTCCGCCATGGAGCCACAGGTCCTGATCGTCACCTCCGCGGGGGCGCCGTCGTCCGCCGTCGTCCCCGTGCTCGCCGCGATCGAAGCGGCCGGCATCCGGGTGCGTGCGATCGACGTCGGCGCCGCGGGCGGCGGTGGCTCCGGCGTCGCCGATCGGGTGCTGCGCGCGCTGCTGGGGGAGGGTGCCGAGCGCCGGCTGCGCAAGGAGCTCGAGACCAGCCCGCCGGACGCCGCCATCGTCTTCGACCCGCACTCCGCGCTCGCGCTCACCGTCGCGCGCGACCAGGTCCTCCACCCGGCGCCGGTGATCGCGGTCGTCGGCGAGCTCGACCCGGCGGCCGAGTGGGCCCAGACCGACGCTGACCGGTTCGTCACGGTCGACGAGCTGGCGGCGGTCGCGCTGGCCGATGCCGGCGTCGAAGGCGAGCGCATCCTCGTCGTGGGCGCGATCGGCGAGCGCGGCTTCGCCGACGCGGGCCAGGCCGACCGCGCGGCGCTGCGCGCCCGGTTCAAGCTCTCGGGCAAGGTCGCCCTCGTCGAGGTGTCGGGCCTGGGCCCCGAGCTCACCGGCCAGCTCGCGCTCCAGCTGTCCCTGCTCGAAGGCGGCGATGCCGTCACCTGGCTGTTCGACGCCGCGGGTGACGTCGAATCCGCGGCCGTGCTACGCCGCCAGGTCCCGACCCTGGGCCTGCGCGGCAAGCTGTTCGGCGCCACCGCCGACGCGGCCCTCCTGTGGCGCGCCGCCGATATCATCGTCGCCCGGCCGCGCCCCGACGTCGTCTCGCGCGTCCTCCTCCTGGGCGCGAAGCTGGTCGCCCTGGTCGACGACAACATCGCCGGCGCCGCCCGCGCGGCCGCGGCGCTCGAAGCCCGCCGCCGCGCGGTCACCGCAAAGGGCCTCTTGCTGCTCGGCTCGGCGCTCGACTCGGCGTTCGGCGGCACCGCCCACCCGCCGACCGGTGACGGCGGCGACAACATCGCCGACATTGTCGCCGCGGTCGCGGGCGACAAGCGCGGCATCATCGACGAGCGCCGCGTCGCCGCCCACGCCGTCACCCGCGACCGCGTCCGCGCCGCGAGCGCCGCCGCGAGCGCCGCCGCCGCCACCACGGCGATGCCGGGCGAGCTCGAAGACCTGGGCGCCGCTCCCACCGATGCCCCGCCGCCGCCGGACGCCGCCGAGCTGTCTCGCCTGCGCACCGAGGTCCAGCGCCGCGTGGTCGAGCTGACGCGGTCGATGGCCACCGCGCGCGACCTGGCCACCAAGCTGACCGACGAGGCCAAGGCCGCCGCGGCCCCCGGCACCCCCGAGGCCGCCGACCTGGCTGCCCAGCTCGACCGCCGCGCCGACGCCGAGCGCGCCAAGATGCACGCGCTGCTCGCCGAGCTGGCCACCCTCGACAGCGAGCTGCGCGAGCTCGAGCGCGCCAGCAAGGCCGCCGCCGAGGCCGCCAGGACCGCTCGGCCACCGCCTTCGCCTTCGTCGTCGGGTAACGCGCGAGGCTCGGCCGGTTCGGGGGGGCCGTCTCTCGACGATGCGCTGGATGCGCTGAAGCGCCGTGCCGGCGAGCGCCCGGCGAGTAGCCCCGGGGCCCGTGCGACGGCGCGTCCCGCGCCTAGCAAGCCTCCCTCGACGACGCTCGACGACGACCTCGCCGCGCTGAAGAAGAAGATGGCCTCGGCCCCGACGAAGAAGAAGCCGTAGCTCCGCCGCCGCGCCACGGCGAGCGGCAACGGGTGGCGGTGGCGGCAACGGGTGGCGGTGGCGGCAACGGGTGGCGGTGGCGGCAACGGGTGGCGGTGGCGGCAACGGGTGGCGGTGGCGGCAACGGGTGGCGGCAACGGGTGGCGGCATCGGCTGGCGGCATCGGCTGGCGGTTACGGCATCGGCTGGCGGTTACGGCATCGGCTGGCGGTTACGGCATCGGCTGGCGGTTACGGCATCGGCTGGCGGTTACGGCATCGGCTGGCGGCCTCGGCTGCCGAGACCGAGACCGAGACCGAGACCGAGACCGAGACCGCGGCGGCTGAAGCGACGCGCGTTATTGAAGAATCGCCCTTTGCTGCAGCGACGGATCGTCGGAGAAGCGCGATCAGCGGCTGCAGCCACGACTGCACCATCGGAAAAGCGCGATCGGCGGCTGCAGCTACAGCTTCGCCTCCTCCCTCCGCGGCTGGGCCGCCCTGCGCCCGTCCGCGCACGACCTCGCGCCGAGCGCCACGGCCTTCGGGTGGCGCCGGCGGTGGCCGCGGAGTTCAGCGGTCGTTCGACCACGTGCATTGGGCGAGGGCGCTCGTCACGGGTCCTGGCGCGGATCGGTCGCGACGGGCGTAGCCCAGCCGCGGAGGTCGTCGGCGGGAGGGCGTTCCTTTTCGTGAACCCAGGAGATCCGAGGAGAACATGTTGGTCGCATATACAGTCGCACTGGATCTGATTCGCGCGCTTCGTCCGGTCGTTGCTCAGCTGCGCAAGCACAGTCCCGATGCTGCGGATCAAGTGGAACGGGCCGCGAGTAGCGTTGCGCATAATCTCGCCGAGGGTAGTCGCCGTAGCGGCCGCGATCCCAAGCGGTTCTTCGATATGGCGCACGGAAGTGCAGCCGAGATTCGCGGGGCGCTCGATGTCGCGGATGCGTGGGGCTGGCCGATCGATAGCGGGCCTGTTCGCGCGATTCTCGATCGCGAACTCGGCTTGCTGTATGGACTCACGCGTCGTAGTCGCGAATCGCGAAGGCAGTAAGTGTCCGATCGTCATTTATGGATTGAATGGCACGCTCAAATAAATTGATTTTGATAATAAGTCTGCTCGCACAACCGCGAGCCCATAGCGAGCCACCGGCGGTAGCCGCCGATGAGTTGAGGAACCACGATGAAGAACAATCGCAGCGCCCACCCCAAGGTAACGAAGATGCCACGCCCTGACAAACACGATCCGTTCAGCCCGGCGACCGCGCTCGAGAGCCTGCACACCGAGATGGTGCAGCTCGAGGCGTTCGCGCATCTTGCGGGCGAGGTCGTGACGCGGCTGTCGCCGCCGACAAACCGGACCGAACGCCGAAACTACGTCCGGCTCTACGCCCTCGTGACCAAGGTCGCCAACGACGCGATCGCGGCAGTCCACCACGGCGACACGCTGATCGCGGCGCTGTCGGCGCACCTGGCGGTCCGGAGGTCCGCCAGGGCTTCGGCCGATCCGGACTCAACAGCGAGGTGAGAAGCCGGCTCGTCGCCGGCCCCAGGTCAGCTGCGCTGGAGGCTGTAGAGGATGCCGCCGAGCCGATCGCGCTCGGCAGCCATCGGCGCCGCCTCGAGCCAGCCGAACGCGACCGACGCGAGCAAGATGCCGTTCACCTCGCGGAGGGAGCCGAGTGCGCAGCGGTAGAGGTGGGGGCCATCGCCGCCGAATCGGCCGCTGCCTTCGCAGACATTCTGGACGATGCCGGCCAGGGAGTCTTCGAGCTGCCGGCGGAGCCGCGGGCTCTTGCGCCGCAGCAGCTCGATAGTGGGACGCAGACCGCGGATGAGATCGAGGGAGAGATCGAGAGCGAGAAAGGGCATGGGGCGAAGTCCTGTGGGTGGTTTCGCAGCCCCAAGCGGAAGCGCCGTGACACGCGCTGGGATGAGGAGCTAGCGATCTGCGCCGGTCTCCGCGCGCGTGGCGCGTGCGGTTCCGCGACAGGGCGAAGAACCACCCACGGACGTAGCCCCGTGCCCTATCTCGCGATCTCGCCGACCGCTCGCGGTCTGCACCTTCGCTGCGGTGTCGAGCGCCATTGGCCGGTCGCCGGGGAGGGCCGCTGTCGAGCTGCCTGCCGGTGGAGCTGGCTGCAGGTCGTCGCTGCAGGTCGTCGCTGCAGGTCGTCGCTGCAGGTCGTCGCTGCAGGTCGAGCTGGCCTGCAGGTCGCAGCTGGCTGCAGGTCGTCGCTGCAGGTCGCAGCTGGCTGCAGGTCGTCGCTGCAGGTCGATCTGGCTGCAGGTCGTCGCTGCAAGCCGAGCTGGCCTGCAGGTCGAGCTGGCCGGGCCTCAGGCCTCGGCGCCGAGCTCCGGTGGAGCTCAAGCTGGCTGCAGTTCGGGCTGGCTGGACCTCAAGCTGGCCGCAGGTCGAGCTGGCTGCTAATCGCGCTGACTGCCAATCGACGTCGAGGTTTTCTTTGCGTGGCTATCCGCTCCGATCGGCAGACGGAGACCGAGACGGAGACGGAGACCGAGACCGAGACCGAGACCGAGACCGAGACCGAGACCGAGACCGAGACCGAGACCGAGACCGAGACCGAGACCGAGACGGAGACGGAGACGGAGACGGAGACCGAGACGGAGACGGAGACGGAGACGGAGACCGAGACGGAGACCGAGACCGAGACGGAGACCGAGACCGAGACCGAGACCGAGACGGAGACCGAGAGCTACTCCGCAGCTGGACGGCGCCTCGAGTTCCTGCGCGCAGCCTCGTGACCCAGGCATGTCCTGGGATGTCGTTCTCGGCCAGACCGGTCCGCGACATCCAGCTCACGCTGCGAACACGAGATGATGCTTGTTGGGGCGCGGGAGGCGCCTAGACTGTGGCTATGGGATCCGCCGCCACGAACATCGCCGCCAAGGCCGCCGACGCGAAGATCACCAGCATCAACCCGGCGACCGGCGCGCCGCTCGGAGAGGTGCCGGACCAGACGCCGGCCGAGATCCGGGCCGCCGTGGATGCGGCGCGGGTCGCGCAGCTCGCGTGGGCCGCGGTGCCGCTCGAGGAGCGCTGCGCGCGGGTCGGGCGGTTTGCCGAGGTGCTGATGGCGCGGGCGGAGGAGGTGGCCGACCTGCTGGTGCGCGAGGGCGGCAAGACGCGGATCGAGGCGCTGGGCATGGAGATCGTCGTGGTCGCCGACCTGGTGCGGTATTTCGCCAGGCACGCGCCCGCGATCCTGGCGCCCGAGGCGGTGCCGCTGCACTTGATGAAGCACCGGTCGAGCTACCTGCATTTCGTGCCGCGGGGCGTGGTCGGCGTGATCGCGCCGTGGAACTTCCCGCTGTCGATCCCGATCGGCGAGACGATGCTGGCGCTGATCGCCGGCAACGGCGTGGTGCTGAAGCCGTCCGAGGTGACGCCGCTGGTCGCGCTGAAGGCCCGCGAGCTGTACCTCGAGGCGGGCTTGCCGCACGAGCTGTTTCAGGTGATCACCGGGCGCGGCGCGGCCGGCGCGGCGCTGATCGATGGTGGGATTGATTATTGTGTGTTCACCGGATCGGTCGCGACCGGCAAGCGGGTGGCCGCGGCGTGCGGGGAGCGGCTGATTCCATGCACGCTCGAGCTCGGTGGCAAGGCGCCGGCCGTGGTGTGCGCCGACGCCGATCTCGATCGCGCCGCGCAGGCCATCACCTGGGGCGGATTCGCCAACTCGGGGCAGGTGTGCGCCGCGGTCGAGCGGGTGTATGCGGTCGACGCGATCCACGACGCGCTGGTCGAGCGCATCGTCGAGCGGACGCGGGATCTTCGGCAGGGCGATCCGTCTGGCGAGGTCGACGTCGGCGCGATGGCGTGGGATCACCAGATCGCGATCGTCGAGCGGCTGGTGAGCGGCGCGCTCGCGGAGGGGGCCAAGCTCGAGGTCGGCGGGCATCGCGCGCCCGGGCCGGGGATGTACTTCGAGCCGACGGTGTTGACCGGCTGTCGCCAGGATATGGACGTGATGCGCAAGGAGATCTTCGGGCCGGTGATCCCGATCATGCGGGTCACCGACGAGGACCAGGCGGTCGCGCTGGCGAATGACTCGCACCTGGGGCTGCTCGCGTACGTGTTCACCCGCGATCGCGAGCGGGGCAAGGCGCTGGCCGAGCGGATCGCGGCCGGCACGGTGATGGTCAATGATGTGCTGTCGAGCTTTGCGTGTCCGGAGACGCCATGGGCCGGCGTCAAGCAGAGCGGGATCGGCCGGACGCACTCGGCGCTCGGGCTCCGCGATCTGTGCCAGACGCGGCACGTGAACCATGATCGCATCGCGTTGCCCAGGGAGATCTGGTGGTATCCGTACAAGCAGGCGACGTTCCGGATGCTCCTGCGTGGCGCGAGGCTGCTGTTCGGCAAGCGGCCCTGGCAACGCTGAAGCCGCGGGCAATGAGCGCGCGCGGCCGTGCCTCGCGACGCGACGCGGAGTAGGCTGGGCTGCATGATGCAGGTGCGTACGTTCGCGGCGGCGGTCGGAGTCCTCGTCGCGTGTGGAGGTGCGCCGCCGCCGGCGCCCGCGGTCGCGACGGCGAGCGCGGGTGCATCGCCGGCAGAAGGCACGGCCGTGTCGGCCGATGGGCTACCGATCTTCTATCGCAGCACCGGCAGCGGCGAGCCGACGGTCGTGCTCGTGCACTGCTGGGGCTGCAGCTCGGACGAGTGGGCCGGCGCGATCCCGGCGCTGGCGACGAATCATCGGGTGATCGCGCTCGATCTCGCCGGCCACGGGCGCTCCGGCAAGACGCGCAAGGCGTGGAGCGTGCCGGCGTTCGTCGGCGATCTCCGCGCAGTGATGGACAAGCTCGGGGTCACCAAGGCCATCCTGGTCGGTCACTCGATGTCCGGGCCGATCGTCGTCGAGGCCGCGGTCGAGATGCCCGCGAAGATCGTCGGCCTGGTGCCGATCGATACGCTGCAGGATGTCGGGCATCCGGAAGACGCGGCCGAGAACGCGCAGCTGTTCGCTGCGTTCCGCGCGAACTTCGCGGCGACCGTGGAGCAGCTGGTGCGCGCGGTCGTGCCCAGGACGGCCGACCCGGCGGTGATCGATCGGATCCTGGCGTTCGAGAGGGCCAACGACCCGGCGATCGCGGTGCCGATCCTCGAGGCGAACTGGAGCTTCCCGACCAAGGAGGCGTTCGCCAAGGTCGCGGTGCCGATCATCTCGATCAACGCCGATCTGTTTCCGACCAACGAGGCCGGCAACAAGGCGATCTCGCCGCAGTATCAGCTGCGGCTGATCAAGGGCGTCGGTCACTGGCCCATGCTCGAGGCGCCCGACCGGTTCAACGCGCTGCTGGTCCAGGCGGTCGCCGAGCTGACCGCGAAGTAACCGCGCGGACCGGCCGCGCGGCTACTTGCCGGTGCGGCCGTAGCGGTCTTCGAGGCGGACGACGTCCTCGAGCTCGGGCGTCGAGACCTCGACGATGTCGGTATCCTCGAGCGCGACCATGCGATGGCGCAGGCCGGGCGGGATGTGAAACGGCTCGCGGAGCGCGAGCTCGCGCGTCTCGGGCGGCTCGCCTTCCCGGTAGTAGGTGAACTGCATCCGCCCCGAGACGACCATGATCGTCTCGTCTTTCTGGACGTGGTACTGCAGCGACAGCGCTTCCCCCGCACGGACGTGCAGGATCTTTCCGACGTAGCGGTCGGTGTGGGCCCAGATCAACTCGTGGCCCCAGGGCTTCATGACAGCCGGCATGTGTTTTGATCTACTTCTTCGCGTTCTTCGCGGGTGGTTTTGGGGGAGTCTTCGACGCGGGTGCAGGCGCCGGGGTCGCCGCCGGCTTGTCGGGAGTATCCAGCGTTCCCGTCGCGGTGGGATCGAGCTGGGTCGGCATTTCGACCCTGGGCCGTGCGCCCGGGATCTCGTCGCGGCGGTCGACCTTGCCATCGAAATCGTCGTCATAGAGGATCGCGAGCAAGACGCCGTCCTTGTACTGCTCCCAGAGATCGGGCTGCCCGTCGCCGTTGCGATCGCGCCGCACGCTGGTGAGCTGGCCGGCCGAATCGTAGACCTCCTTGACGTCGAACTTGCCGTCGAAGTCGGTGTCGCGCTCGACCTCGGCGAGGGCGCCGCTCTTGGTGTCGTAGATCGCGGACATGTCCCACTTGCCGTCGTAGTCGAAGTCCGCCTTCTCGAACAGGATGTTGCCCTTGCGGTTGTAGCCGACGACCCAGTCCTTGCGGCCGTCGTGATCGAAGTCGACCTGCTTGCAGGTCAGGTACTCGACCTTGGTGCCGCCATCGTCGTCGGTCTTGTAGAGCCGCCAGACGTCGGGCTTGTTGTCGTGGTTGAGGTCGTACGTGACGACGTTCTTGCCGTTGGTGTCGCACAAGGTGGGGTCGACCTTGGGGACGCCGCTCTCGAGACCCTCGGCCTTGGGCGTCGTGTCCGCTTGCGTGCCGTGACACGCACTCCCGGCGCCGATCGCGAGCGCGACCAAACCTACGCGTTCCAGGAGCTTTGCCATCTAGGTAGCAAGCCTAGTCGGCGCGCCGGCTGGCGGCAACCTCGGCGCGCGGACGAACCATTGACCACGCGCATATGGCCACGTAGGGTCATGGGGCCCCAACCTCATGTCCCGCAAGAAGATCTCGACGACCGTGTACATCACGCCCGAGCAGGACATGCAGCTGAAGGCGCTGCACAAGCGCACGAAGGTGCCGGTCGCCGAGTACATCCGGCAGGGCATCGACCTCGTGCTCGAGAAGTACCGCGATCAATTGCCGGGGCAGGTCGACCTGCACCTCGGATCACGCTAAGTACGGCCGGTGCCCACCGCGGGCGCTGAACGAGCGTTTAGGAGCGCCGGGGCGCGGCTCGGCGACGAATTGGAACAAGCATGTCGTTTCCCGCCGAGCGGATCCGCAACTTCTCGATCATCGCCCACATCGATCACGGCAAGACCACGCTTGCCGATCGCATCCTCGACGAGTGCGGGGCGGTCACCGCGCGCGAGGCGCAGGCCCAGATGCTCGACAGCATGGACCTCGAGCGCGAGCGCGGCATCACGATCAAGGCGCAGTCGGTCCAGCTCCACTTCACGGCCAAGGACGGGCTGGTCTACCAGTTTCACCTGATCGACACGCCGGGCCACGTCGACTTCCACTACGAGGTGTCGCGTTCGATGGCCGCGTGCGAGGGCGCGCTACTCGTGGTCGATGCCGCGCAGGGCGTCGAGGCCCAGACCTTGGCCAACGTCTACGTCGCCCTCGACAACAAGCTCGAGATCGTCCCGGTGCTCAACAAGATCGACCTGCCGGTGGCCCGCCCCGACTGGGTCAAGCAGCAGATCGAGGACACCATCGGGCTCGATGCGTCGACCGCGCTGCTGGTCTCGGCGAAGACCGGCCTCGGCGTGCGCGACATGCTCGAGGCGGTGGTCGAGCGGATCCCGCCGCCCAAGGGCGATCGCTCGGCGCCGCTGCAGGCGCTGATCTTCGACAGCTGGTACGACACTTACCGCGGCGTCGTCGTGCTCGTCCGGGTGATGGAGGGCACGCTCCGGCCCGGGCAGAAGCTCAGGTTCTGGGCCACCAACCAGACCTACGAGTGCCAGATGACCGCGGTCCGCCGCCCGGCGATGGTCGAGGTCGAGGCGATCGAGGCCGGGCAGGTCGGCATCGTCGCCGCGGCGATCAAGGACATCGCGCACGCCCGGGTCGGCGACACGATCACCGATGACGAGAACCCGTCGGCGGGGCCGCTGCCCGGGTTCAAGACGGTCAAGCCGATGGTGTTCGCCGGGTTGTTCCCGGTCGACAACGAGGACTACCAGGATCTCAAGGACGCGCTCGGCAAGCTCGTGCTCAACGACGCGTCGGTGACCTACGAGCCGGAGACCTCGCTCGCGCTGGGCTTCGGGTTTCGCACCGGCTTTCTGGGCCTGCTCCACATGGAGATCATCCAGGAGCGGCTCGAGCGCGAGTTCAATTTGAACCTCATCACCACCGCCCCGTCGGTGCGCTACCGGATCCTGCTGCCGGGCGGTGATATCCTCGAGGTCGATAACCCGGCCAAGGTCCCCGACCAGGGCCACGTCGAGAACATCGAGGAGCCGATCATCACGGCCACGGTGCACCTGCCGCAGGAGTACGTCGGCCCGATCATGCAGCTGTGCCAGGAGCGCCGCGGCGTGCAGCAGGGCCTGCATTACGATCCGGGCGGGCGCGTCCGGGTGGTCTACGAAATGCCGCTGGCCGAGATCGTGTTCGGGTTCTACGATCGGCTGAAGACGATGTCGCGCGGCTACGCCTCCCTCGACTACGAGCCGGCCGGGTACCGGACCGCCGATCTGATCCGGCTCGACGTGCTGATCAACGGCGAGCGCGTCGACGCGCTGTCAATCATCTCGCACCGCGACACCGCGTATCATCGCGGCGTCGAGCTGTGCAACAAGATGAAGGACGTCGTGCCGCGCCAGATGTTCGACGTGGCGATCCAGGCCGCGATCGGCAGCCGGGTGATCGCGCGGACCACCGTGAAGGCGATCCGCAAGGACGTCACGGCGAAGTGCTACGGCGGCGATATCTCGCGCAAGAAGAAGCTGCTCAACAAGCAGAAGGAAGGCAAGAAGCGCATGAAGTCGGTCGGGTCCGTCGAGCTCCCGCAGGAGGCCTTCTTGACCGTCCTCAAGGTGGACTAGGGCGATGCGCGCAGCGCAGTTCGACCGCAAGGTTCGCAAGGAGGCCGAGCTCCTGGCGCGCGAAGCGCGGGCGGCGCTCGCGCACAAGCGCGGCCTGCGCGGCAAGGCCGGCGATCTGCAGTCGGCGGTGGCGGCGGTCGATGCCGCGCTCGTCGCCAAGGACGCCCGGGCCGTGCGCCACCACCTGCCGGTGCTCGACGCGCTGGTCGACGAACTGGTCAAGCAGCCGAACAAATCGTCGACCCGCGACTACGTCGAGTCGATCGGCGCGGCGATCCTGATCGCGCTGGCGCTCCGCGCGGTCGTGGTCGAGGCGTTCAAGATCCCGTCGAGCTCGATGTATCCGACGCTCGAGGTCAACGATCACATCTTCGTCAACAAGCTGCTCTACGGCCTGCGCATCCCGTTCACGACGACCAAGCTGCTCGAGTGGCGCAAGCCGCAGCGCGGCGAGGTCATCGTGTTCGTCCAGCCGTGCGAGCCCGACAAGGACTACATCAAGCGCGTGGTCGCGACCGCCGGCCAGTCGATCGAGGTCCGCTGCAACGTGATCTACGTCGACGGCACGCCGGTCGAGCAGAAGCTGGTGCGGGGCGATACGTGCACGTACGATGACTACAATGACCGCGACAATACGTGGTACGCCACCGCGTGCAGCGAGTACAGCGAGCGCGCCGGCGACCGCGAGTACCTGACGTACCACGACGCCAAGCGGCCCGAGCGCGATCAGCTCGCCAGGACCGGCGCGCTGACCACGTCGGATAGCCGCGACTTCCCGACCCTCGGGGCGGAGCACGACGTGCCGGGTTGCATGGGGCCGGCCGGCAAGACGATCGCCGGGCTGAACCAGCAACTCGGCACGATCGTCA
>Ga0302299_10000045_pt1 | contig 46136 bp, 41 predicted proteins | sample III_Fen_N3_4_FD_198795 | JGI IMG/M metagenome (GOLD analysis project Ga0302299, IMG submission 198795) | Peat permafrost microbial communities from Stordalen Mire near Abisko, Sweden - III_Fen_N3_4 | ecosystem: Environmental > Terrestrial > Soil > Wetlands > Permafrost | place: Sweden: Abisko...
GTTCATCTTCATCCGCACCGCCTCGCTGATCGCCTCGTTCGTGCTTGCGGGAGCCGTTGTCGCGCGCCTGGGCGACGCGCCGCTCGCCGCCCATCAGATCGCCTTCCAGCTGTGGATCTTCCTCGCGCTCGTGCTCGATGCGATCGCGATTGCCGGCCAGATCATCGTCGGCCAGGAGCTCGGCGCCTCGCGCCCGGACGAGGCCTACGCGGCGAGCGTGCGGATGATCTGGCTCTCGATCGGCGTCGGCACGGTGTTCGCCGTCGTGCTGCTTGCCCTCTCCGGGGTAATCCCGCAGGCCTTCACCTCGGACTCCGCGGTCCTTGCCCAGTGCGCGCTCCTGTGGCCGCTCTTCGCGCTGATGCAGCCGCTCAACGGCGTGGTCTTCGCGATCGACGGCATCCTGATCGGGGCGAGCGACGGGCGCTACCTGGCGCTCTCGATGGCGGCGGCGTTCGCGGTCTGCGCGGCCATGCTGGCCGTCGTCTGGTGGGCAGGATGGGGCGTGCGCGGCGTCTGGGCGGCCCTCGTCCTGCTCATCGTCACGCGCCTGACGCTGATGGGCGCGCGCTTCCTCCGGCGCCGCTGGCTCGTGACGGGATTCGTCTAGACGGGCTCGGGCGGCAGCCGCGGCAGCTCGCGCACCTGGCGCGAGAGCAGCTGCGCCGTGATGGCGACGAACACGATGCCGGCGCAGATCCAGAGCGTCTCGTCGATCCCGATTGCATCGGCCAGCGGCCCCACGATCGCGTAGGCGGCGGGGATCAGGACGAGCGACCCGATTGCGTCCCACGCCGAGACCCGGGAGAGCACCTCGTTCGGGACGTGGCCCTGCAGCGACGTGTCCCAGAAGACCGAGAACAGCTCGATGCCGATGCCCATCAGAAAGGTGGAAACCGCGAGCACCGGCCAGGGCGCCGGGATCGCGAGCAGCACGAGCGGCGGAAAGATCAGGATGGTCGCGACGACACCGACGAACAGCGGTCGCTCGGGGCGAATGCGGAGGGCGATCAGGCTGCCGGTCACGAGGCCGATGCCCGTGCCGGCGAGGACGAGGCCCCACACCGAGGCGCCGCCGAGGGACTCCTTGGCGACGACCGGGCCGAGGATGTTGATGCCCGCCGACTCGGCGCCGTTCGCGAACGCGAAGCCCAGCACGACGACCCAGATCCACGTCCGCGAGCGGAATTCCCGCCAGCCGTCGACGAGCTCGTGGGAGAAGCTCGCCGCTCCGGCGCGCGCGGGGGGCCGGACGTGCATCGGCAGCAAGATCGCCGCCGCCGCGAGGTACGACAGCGCATCGAAGGCGATCGCCCAACCCGGCCCCGCCGCCGCGACGAGCAGGCCGCCGATCGCGGCGCCGCCGATGTTCGTCGCGTTCAGGGCCAACCGCAGCAACGCGTTCGCGGACTGGAGCTCGTCGGCCGGCACCGTCTGGGGCACGATTCCCTGCGATGCCGGGAAGAAGAACGAGCTGGCGACGGCGCGGGCGAACGCGATCACGGCGAGCTCCCAGATCGCCGCTCGCCCGGAGATCAGGAGCACCGCGGCGATCGCCTGGGCAACGCCTGCCACGAGGTTCGATCCCACCATGACGAGGTGACGCGGCAGGCGGTCGGCGATCACGCCGCCGATGAGGAGGAAGAAGACCTGCGGCAGGATCGCGACCGCGAGCACGAGCCCGAGGTCGGTGGCGGATCCCCCGAGGTCGAGGACCGCGAAGGCGAGCGCCACCGGCGCCATCGCCGAGCCCGCGAAGGAGACGACGCGGCCGAAGAAGAGGAGCCTGAAGTTCCGGTGCCGGAGCGGCGCGAGCGCGCTACGCAGCCGATTCACCCCGCTTGCGCCAGTAGCGCTCGAGCCCCAGGAAGCATTGGGAGTACGGGGCCGAGCGGTCGTACGCATCGACGTGGTCCGGGTCGGATGCGAGACAGTCGGCGCGGGCGGCCGCCACGAACGTCGGCTCGTCCATGCCGTGGCCGACGCGCTCGCCCCAGAGGTGGAGCGTCTCGCGCAGCCGCGCCAGGTGCTCGGGCACGTCCTCGAACACGCCGAAGTGCGTCAGCGCCAGCCGGGCGGGCGCGCGCCGCTCGGTCGCGGCGATGGTCTGCTCCCAGGCCTCGAGATCGATGTCGGGTGGAGGAGTCGGCGCGAGCACGAAGCTTGCCGGCTCGATCCGCACGCCGGCGGAGTCGCCCGCGTACAGCGTTCCGTCCTCGTGCAACATCGAGACGTGGTGGTTCGCGTGACCGGTGCTCGGGAAGCACTCGAGGCCGACGACGTCGTCACCGACGATCCGGATGTTCTCCGCCGGAACGGGCACGAGCTCGCCCCAGAGGAGGTCGAACGTGTCGCCGTACAGCCGGCGCGCGCTCGCCTCGAGCCGGCTCGGGTCGCTCAGGTGGGGAGCGCCCACGGCGGAGACGTGCACGATCAGCGCCGGGTGCTCGCGCACGAGGGTCCCGGCCGCGCCCGCGTGGTCGAGGTGGATGTGCGAGAGGAGCAGGTGCCGGAGGTTGCCGAGCTCGAGCCCGCGGGCCGCGAGGCCTGCCCGCAGCGCCGGCAGGGACGTCGCCGGGCCGCAGTCGAAGAGCGCGAGGCCGTCGTCCGTCTCGACGAGGTAGCAACCGACTTTCTCGGCGAAGCCCAGGTGCAGGAGATCGATGGGGGCGTGAGCCGGTAGCGTCATGCGGGTCAACGTACCCGACCGCGGAGGACGGCAATGCTGATCACGACCACCAACGAGGTCGCCGGCTACGAGATCCAGGAGGTGCTCGGTGAGGTCTTCGGCCTCACGGTGCGGTCACGCAACATCGGGTCCCAGATCGGTGCCAGCTTCAAGTCGTTCGTCGGCGGCGAGCTCGGAGGGATGACGAAGATGCTCGCCGAGGGGCGCGAGGAGGCGATCAGCCGGCTCGTCGAGGAGGCCGAGCAGAAGGGTGGCAACGCCATCCTCGCGATGCGCTTCGACACGTCCGAGCTCGGCTCGACGTGGACCGAGATCTGCGCCTACGGGACGGCGGCGCGGATCAAGAAGCGGTAGCGGAGCCCGGACGACCGGCTGAAGCCGGTCGCCGCGCCGCGGGCACCGGAGCGAGCGCCTGCGCCAGGTCGGCGACGAGGTCGTCCGCCGACTCGATGCCGGCCGACAGCCGCACGAGGTTGCGCGGCGAGGCGAACGGCCCGCTCGCCGTCGCGGCGTGTGTCATCCGGTACGGGTGCTCGATCAGGCTCTCGACGCCGCCGAGGCTCTCCGCGAGCGTCCAGAGCTTCGTCCGCGCGACGAGGTCGACAGCCTCCTGCTCGGACTCGACGAGGAACGAGACCATGCCGCCGAAGTCGCGCATCTGGCGTGCCGCGATCTCGTGGCCCGGATGGTCGGGCATTCCGGGGTAGAGCACCTGCGTCACGCTCGGGTGCGCCTGGAGGAAGGCGACGACCGCCCGTGCGTTCTCGCAGTGCTGCCGCATGCGGACGGCCAACGTCTTCAGGCCGCGCAGCACGAGCCACGCGTCGAACGGCCCGGGCACGGCACCGAGCGACTTCTGCAGGAAGCGCAGGCGCTCGGAGATCGCTGGGTCGTTCGTGGCGGTGAAGCCGCCGACGACGTCGGAGTGCCCGCCGAGGTACTTGGTCGTCGAGTGCACGACGATGTCGGCTCCGAGCTCGAGCGGCTGCTGGAGGTACGGCGTCGCGAAGGTGTTGTCGACCACGAGCAGCGCGCCGGCCGCGTGCGCGGCGTGGGCGGCGGCGCGAATGTCGACGATGTTGAGCAGCGGGTTCGTGGGTGACTCGATCCACACCATGCGCGTGCGCTCGTCGAGGTGCGCGGCGAGGTTCGTCGAGACCTCGTCCGGGGTCACGTAGTCGAACGCGTAGCCCTTGGGCTCGTACACCTGCGAGAACATGCGGTACATGCCGCCGTAGACGTCGTTCACGCACACGAGCCGCTCGCCGGGGTCGACGAGATGCATGATCGTCGTCGCGGCTCCGAGGCCCGACGAGAACGCGTGCCCGAATGCCGCAGACTCGAGCGAGGCCAGGCAGTCCTCGAGAGCCGTCCGCGTCGGGTTCCCGACGCGCGCGTAGTCGTAGCCCTTGTGGACTCCGACAGCCTCCTGCGCGTACGTCGAGGTCTGGTAGATCGGCGTCGTCACCGCGCCGGTGGCGGAGTCCGGCTCCTGGCCGACGTGGATCGCGCGGGTCTCGAAGTCCATGCGGCTGATGGTAGTCGTCAGCGGCGACGCAACAGCGCGCGTCGGCGGCTCCGGGTCAGCGGCGCACGGCCTCGAGCCCTGCCGCGCGGCGCAGCCGGTCGAGCGCCCGATCGAGCGCGTCGTCGAGAGCGGCCGACGGGCGGACGCCCGTCTCGCGGTGAAACGCCTTGACCACGAGCGTGCCCTCGCCGCGCTCGGACTTCAGATCGGCGCGACCGACGATGCGGTCTCGCCACAGCAGCGGCAGCACGTAGTAGCCGTACCGGCGCTCGGGCTCCTTCTTGTAGACCTCGATCAGGTGGTCGAAGCCGAGCACCCGGCGGGCGAACGGCCGGTCCCAGAGCAGGTTGTCGAACGGCGACAGGAGAACCGCCCCCGACGGCCTCGCGGGCTCGAGGTCGGCGCCCGCCGGCACGAGCACCGGCGCCCCACCGTCCTCGACCGCGAGGCGCTCGAGGATGCCGTCGGCGACGAGCGCGTCGAGCACGGGCCGGATCCGCCTCGTGCCGCCCCTGAGCCGCCAGTGCTCGACGACGCCGGCGTCCGTCAGCGCGCCTCGCGCGGTGACGGCCTTGGCGGCGAGCGCCCGCAGGCGCTCCTCCTCGCCCGGCACGGGGGCTTCGAGGACGTCCTTCGGGATCACCCGCTCGGGCAGGTCGTAGAGCCGCTGGAACCCCTGCCGCCCTGCGATCACGAGGTCACCGTGATTCCACAGCCGGTCGAGCATCGCCTTCGCCGGCTTCCAGTTCCACATCCCACCCTCGCTCGTGCCCTCGAAGTGCCGTGAGCCGAGCGGCCCGCGGGCCCGGATCTCGGCCAGGATCTCGTCTGCGAGGTGGGGGTGGGTCGCGCCGACGTCGCCGTACCACCGTCTGCCGCCCTCTCGCATCTGGGCCACGAACAGCGGCCACTCCTCGACGGGCAGCAGGCACGCCTCGTGGGCCCAGTACTCGAACAGGCGGCCACGCCCGAGCAGCCGCGGCACCGTGCCGGGCCGGTAGGCGCCGACCCGCGAGGACAGCGCGATCCGGTGGCTGCGCTCGACGGCCGAGATCGAGTCGAGCTGAACGCACGAGAGCCGCCTGATCGTCTCCTCGACCTCGCGGGCGGAGCCGGTCCGCGAACGGGGGACGTAGCCCTGCGCGGCAATCGTGAGTCGTCGCAACGCGACGAGGGAGATGGTTCGCACCGGCGCATTCTCGCCGAGCGAGCACACCCGACGGCGGGAGGTGGCCGGGGACGCGCCGCAAGGCATCCCCGGCCGTGTCCCGCGAGGCTACTTGGCGGTTGCGACCTGCACGAGGCGCGTGCCGGCGATACCGGCGAGCGTCGGGTCGCCGTTGCGATACGCCTTGACGTAGAACTGCTCGTTTGAGCGGTTCTTGAGCGGGAAGTCCGAGCGCGGCTTCACCGCGTAGCCGATCACCCCGTCGGTGGCCGTCTGGGCGTCGGTCGGCGTCGACGTCAGGATCGGCGTCGAGCGCAGGAAGACGTACGCGTTGCGGACGAAGTACCCGCGCGTGTCCTTCACCGTGATCGTCGGAGGCGAGCTGCTGGCAGGAACGCCGGTGCCGTTCGTGATCTCACCGGTGGGATTGGACTGCACCGTCTTCGCCCCGTCGGCGTTCGTGCCCGTCACCTGGAAGCGGATCGTGGAGCCGAGATCGGCCGAGACGATCGTGTAGTGGTCGCTCGTCGCGCCCGTGATCGCGGCGCAGTTGGCGGCGTTCTTGTCGCACCGCAGCCACTCGTAGGCGTACGAGATCCCCGTGCCGCTCCAGGTGCCACGATCCCCGGCCAGGTCCTTGCCGACGATCGGGCTTCCCGCGATCGAGGGCTCCTTCGTGTTCACGGGGGCTGCTGCGGATGCAGCAACGACGGACCCGGTGACGAGCGCGGCCAGAACGGCAGCCGCACCCCCGCAGATGATCCAACGCCGTTTCCGGGTCAGGAATCGATTGAGCATGAGAGCTCCCCTTTGGGCTCGATGCGCTTTGGTGACGACATCAACCCGCAGCCGACCTATGGTGCACGCGCACCCTGAATCTAGCCCGTCCCGCGCGGGACCGGGCCGAAATCAGCCGGGCGTGCGCCCCTCGAGGATCGTGACGAGCCGGGACGCGTCGATGTTGCCTCCCGAGACGATGCAGACGATCCTGCCCTCGCCTGCGCGACCCGAGACAGCGGCCGCGACGGCGAGCGCTCCCGCTCCCTCCGCGATCACGCGCGCGCGCTCGGCGAGCAGGCGCACCGCGGCCGCGGTCTCGTCGAGCGTGAGCGTGATCGCGCCGGCGAGCAGCGGCCGGGCGCGCTCCCACATCGGGGGAAGCAGGAGCTTACTCCCGGCGCCGTCGACGAACGACGGCGCGTACTCGACGCCGACCGGAGAGCCGGCCGCCAGCGAGGCGGCAAGTGGTGCGCCGGTCTCGGGCTCGCAGGCGAGCACCCGCGTGTGCGGGCTCACGGCCGCGAGAGCGCTCGCAATGCCAGTCGTCAGGCCACCGCCGCCCCAGGGGATCAGCACCGTGTCGATCTCCTCGAGATCCTCGGCGAGCTCGAGCCCGATCGTGCCGTTGCCGGCCATCACGGCGTCGTCCAGCACGGGGTGCACGAAGTAGCCCTCGACGCCGGGGTACGAGCCCTCCTCCATGGTCTGCCACCAGCGCTCGTAGGGCACCGTGATCACGGTGCCGCCGAGCCGGGCGATCGCGTCGAGCTTGGTCCGGGGCGCGTGCTCGGGTGCGACGACGGTGGCAGGCACACCCTGCTCTCGCGCAATCCAGGCGACGCCCTGGGCCATGTTGCCGGCGCTGGTCGTCAGCACTCCGTTGTCGATCGCGCCGGACGGCGCCGAGCGGATCGCGTTGGCGGCGCCGCGGATCTTGAACGAGCCGATCGGCTGTAGGCACTCGAGCTTGAGCCAGATCTCCGCCGGCCACTCGGGCGCCTGCAGCCGCACGAGCGGCGTGCGGATCGCCGCGCCGCGGATGCGCTCGCGGGCCGCCTCGATCTCCGCGAGCGGGATCAGAACTCGACCTCGGTACCGAGGCCGCGCTCGCGCGCGCGGGCGACGCAGAGCTGTGCGGCCGCCAGGTCCTCGACCGCGATGCCCATGGACTTGAACACCGTCAGCTCGTCGTCGGAGCGGCGGCCCTCGCACATTCCGGCGAGGGCCTCGCCGAGCTCACCGACGATGTGGTCGGGGCCGAGCCCTCGCTCGGCGAGCGCGAGCAGGACGTCGCCGGACTCGTTCAGGGCCGACTCGCGGCGGTCGACGTACAGCCGCGCCGAGGCGACGACGTCAGTGGCGAGCTCGCGGCTGACGCCGTTCGGGTACGCCCCCGCCGCGTTGACGTGCGTGCCCGGCGCGAGCCAGCAGAGCTCCACGAACGGCTCGCTCGCCGAGGTGGCCGTGCAGACGACGTCGGCGCCCGCGACCGCCTCCTCGACGGTCGCCGCCACGAGGGAGTGCGTCTCGAGCGCGAGCGCCTCGGCGTGCGAGGGGTTCCTGCTCCAGATCCGGACGATCGGGTCGTCGAGGACGGTCTGCATCGCGTCGACGTGCGACCGCCCCTGCACCCCGGAGCCGAGCACGGCAACGGTGCGCGAGGCGGGCCGGGCGAGGAGCCGGGTGGCGGCGCCCGAGACGGCGGCCGTGCGGATCTCGGTGATCGGCGAGGCGTTCAGCACGGCGAGCAGCTGGCCGGTGACGCCGTCGTGGAGGAGCACGGAGCCCTGGTGGGGATCGAGGCCGCGGGCGGGGTTGTCCCCCGCCACGACGATCTCCTTCAACGCGTAGACGGGCGCCTCGCCGCCGGCGTAGGAGGGCATCAGGCCCATGGCGGTCGGGCCTGGAGGCGACATGAGCGAGCGCAGCGGGTTCGTCAGCTCGCCGCGGGCGAGCCGGACGAGGACGGTCTCCATCGTCGCGATGCACGATTCCATGTCGAGCAGCTCGCGCACGTCGTGCTCGGAGAGGACGAGGACGGTCAAGAGAACACCTCCGTCAGATGGTCGCGCTCGGTGGGTGAGAGGTCGATCGCGAGCGCCTCGAAGGCGGGCTCGAGGTGGTCGGCCCGGTTGGGGCCGATGACGACGGCCGTCAGCTCCGGCTGGGCGAGCGCCCAGGCGAGCGCCAGAGCCGCCATCGAGACGCCGCCGCCGGCGGCCTCGCGCTCCAGCTCCTCGAGGGCGTCGAAGACACGGTCGGACGTGTAGCCCTCGTACGGCTCGGGCCGGAGCGTCATCCGCGACCCGGCCGGCGGCGTCTCGCCCCGCCGGTACTTGCCGGTCAACCACCCGCCCGCGAGTGGGCTGAACGGCGTGTAGCCGAGGCCGTGCTCGCGGCAGACCGGGAACACGGTCTCGCGGTCTCCCTGCTCGAGCAGGGAGAAGCCGTTCTGAGCCCATTCGTAGCGCGGTAGGCCCTCGAGCTCGGCCAGCTCGAGCGCCTCGGCGAGCTGGTCGCCCGTGAAGTTGGACGCTCCGACGGCACCGACCTGGCCGGCCCGCACGAGGTCGCCGAACGCCTGCAGCGTCTCCTCCTGCGGTGTGTCGGGGTCGAAGGCGTGGCACAGGTAGAGGGCAACCCGCTCGACGCCGAGCCGGCGCAGGCTCGTCTCGATCTGGCGGCGGATGCGCGAGCGGCCGAGGCCATGATCCTCTCCCTCGTCCATCGGGTTGTAGGTCTTCGTCGCGATCACGATCCGGTCGCGGACGTCCGCGGTCTTCGTCGCGAGCCACTCGCCGATGAAGCTCTCGCTGCGGCCGCCGCCGTACGCGTCGGCCGTGTCGAAGGTGGTGATCCCGGCCTCCCAGGCCGCGTCCATGAGCCGGAACGCGTCCGGCTTCGACGTGCCCTGCCCGAAGAACGCCGGCGAGGAGCCGATCCCGCCGAAGTTGCCGCAGCCGAGCACGATCCGCGTGATCGCGACGCCGCTGCCGCCGAGGAGCCGTTCGTCCATCTTGCGATCCTACGGGAGACGGGGCAGGATCCTCGGCAGCCGCCTGCGCCGGGCCGTCCTGCGCTGCCCGAGCCCGAATCGGCTAGGTTCGGGCGTAACGGCCAGAGACCTACGGGGGTGGATTCGATGCCATACGTTGCCGCCGACAACCGCTACGACGAGATGCGCTACAACCGCTGCGGCACCCGTGGCCTCGTGCTGCCGGCGATCTCGCTCGGCCTCTGGCACAACTTCGGGAGTGTGCGACCGCTCGAGACGGGCCGGGCGATCGTGCGGCGCGCATTCGATCTCGGCGTCACGCACTTCGATCTCGCGAACAACTACGGGCCGCCGTACGGGTCGGCGGAGGAGAGCTTCGGCCGCCTGCTGCGGGACGACCTGCAGCCGTACCGCGACGAGCTGGTCATCTCGACGAAGGCGGGCTACGACATGTGGCCGGGCCCCTACGGCGACGGCGGCTCGCGGAAGTATCTCCTCGCGAGCCTCGACCAGAGCCTTACCCGGCTCGGCCTCGACTACGTCGACATCTTCTATTCGCACCGGTTCGACGACGCCACGCCTCTGGAGGAGACGATGGGTGCGCTCGACAGCGCCGTGCGGCAAGGGAAGGCCCTCTACGTCGGGATCTCGTCCTACTCGCCGTCCCGCACTCGCGAGGCGGCCGCGATCCTCGAGGAGCTCGGCACGCCGCTCCTCATCCATCAGCCCTCGTACTCACTGTTGAACCGGTGGATCGAGCCGGAGCTCGTCGACACGATCGGCGAGCTCGGCGTCGGCTGCATCACGTTCTCGCCGCTCGCCCAGGGCGTGCTCACCGACCGCTATCTGAACGGCATCCCGGAAGGATCGCGCGCGAGCCGCAACGACTCGCTCGCCCCCGAGACCCTCACGGACGAGACGCTCGCGAAGGTCAGGTCGCTGAACGCGATCGCCGCGGGGCGAGGGCAGTCGCTCGCGCAGATGGCGCTCGCCTGGACGCTGCGCGACCAGCGCGTCACCTCGACGCTCCTCGGCGCGAGCAGCGTGGCGCAGCTCGAGCAGAATCTCGCAGCACTCGACAACCTCGCGTTCTCGGCCGCGGAGCTCGAGGAGATCGACGCCTGCGCACCCGACGGCTCCGTCAACATCTGGGCGGCGTCGAGCGCCCGCTGAGGTCGCTCTCCGCGCCCGAGCGATCATGGAGTACCGCCGCCTCGGCTCGAGCGACCTCGACGTCTCGGAGATAGCGCTCGGCTCCTGGCTCACGTTCGGCGGGGGCGTCGACCGCGACCGGGCGGTCGCCTGCGTCGACCGCGCCTTCGCACTCGGGATCAACTTCATCGACACCGCCAACGTCTACGGGCGCGGCGCCGCCGAGGAACTCCTGGGCGAGGTGCTCGGCACCCGCCCGCGGGACTCGTACGTGCTGGCGACGAAGCTGTACTTCCCGATGAGCGACACCGACCGGGGGCTGTCGCGGGCGCAGGTTCTGAAGCAGGTCGACGCCTCGTTGCAGCGGTTGCGCACCGACCACGTCGACCTCTACCAGTGCCACCGCTACGACGCGGCGACGCCGCTCGAAGAGACGATGGAGGCCCTGACCGAGGTCGTACGGGCCGGGAAGGTCCGCTACCTCGGCTTCAGTGAGTGGACGGCGGGCCACATCGAGGCGGCCCACGCGCTGCCCGATGTGGAGCGATTCACCTCGAGCCAGCCGCAGTACTCGTTGTTGTGGCGCCTCCCCGAGCGCGCGGTGATTCCGACCTGCGCGGCGGAGGGAATCTCGCAGATCGTCTGGTCGCCGCTCGGCCAGGGCGTGCTGACCGGCAAGTACAGCGTCGGGTCGCCGCCCCCGGCCGATTCGCGTGCCTCGTCCGAGAAGATGGGCTGGGCCATGGGCCGCTTCCTCACGGACGAGGTGATCGGCGCGGTGGAGCGCCTGCGCCCGATCGCCGCCGACGTCGGCCTGTCGCTCCCGCAGCTCGCCCTCGCGTGGGTGTTGCGGGAGCCGAACGTCGCAGCGGCGATCGTCGGCGTGACGCGGCCCGAGCAGCTCGACGACAACGCGGGCGCCTCGGGCGTCCGGCTCGAGTCGGCCACGCTCGCCGCGATCGACGACGCGCTCGCGGGCGTCGTGGTCGACCCGGGCTGACCGGCGTCCGGCCGCTTCGATGTGCAGCCGTGAGGTGAGGTCACCCCGCCTCACGGCGCCGCCGCCGGTAGGTGTGCACGTCTCTGCGGCGAACGGTCAGTCGTGAGCGACGCGCAGTTCGAGGAGGCTCAGCATGTCGCGCGACTCGAGGCGGCACCGTTCGTCCTCGCCGCTGCGGGGGCGGACGTGCTCCTCGCGGTGCTGAGCGCCTGGCACGACTGGCGCCTCTACGGGGTAAGCGACTGGTGGGTCTGGCTCCTCCTGGCGCTCCCGGCGGCGGTGTTGGCGGTTGTCTTCCTCCTCGGTCTCGGCCGGCTCGGCGTCAGCAGCGAGCACCGGCGCGAGGCCGCGGTGACCCTGCTCGTCCTCGTGGCCGCCACGAATCTCGTCGGCATCGGTCTCGTCGTCGGCTCGCTCGTTCGAGGCGGTAGCCAGACGACCGGGGCGCAACTCCTCGCGAGCGCCGGCGTCGTCCTGCTCGTGAACATGATCACCTTCGGGCTCGTCTTCTGGGAGCTCGACAGCGGCGGCCCGGTCCAGCGCTCGCTCGCGGCGCATCGCGACACGCCGGACTTCCAGTTCCCCCAGGACGAGAACCCGCAACTCGCACCTCCCGGCTGGCGCCCGGCGCTGAGTGACTACGTCTACATCGCGGTGACCAACTCGATCGCGTTCAGCCCGACGGACGCGATGCCGCTCTCCCACCGGGCGAAGCTGTTCATGGGCATCGAGTCGCTGACGGCGGCGGCGACGGTTCTCCTCGTCGCTGCCCGCGCGGTCAACATCCTCGCCTGAGGCGGTCGCGCCGGCGCCCTTGCCACGCTCTCAGCCGGTCGCGGCGGCGAATGCCGCGTACGCCGGCTCGAGGGCGTCACGCAGATCGACGCCGTCCACGACGAGCCCGCTCTGGCCGAGTCGCTTCAGCACCGACCCGACCGGAAGAGCGCGCGGCGGCCCGATCTCGGGCAGCCGCCCTGCCGCCCACGCATCCGGGGCGGGCTCGGCCGCGATGACGGGACGACGGGGCTCCTCCGCCGTGCAGCCGCGCCACTCGAGGAGCACCGACGGGTCGTCGTCGATCGCGGCGGCCATCACGTAGGCGAGCGCGATCACGTGCTTGCAGGTGCCGCTCCGGTCGGCGTCCGGGCACGTGCACGAGCGCTGGATGGAGCGGCCGGGCGGGACGAGGGGCTCGTCCCAGTCGACGGTCATCACGTGCTCGAGCTGCACCGATTGGCCCCGGCCGGCGGCGGCGGCCTCGAACAGCGCCCGGCCCCGTGGCGATCCCACGACCGCTGCCCAGACGCGTGGTGCCACCGGCGCCGCTCTCAGCGTCACCCGGTACTCGGCTCCAGCGGAGCCGATCGCCAGCGCCGCGACCTCACCTGCCGCGATCGTGACGCTGTGGACGTGCCCCGTGCGGGCGAGGATCCGGCCGCGCTCCGCGCGCGGTGAGCCCTCGTCCGGGACGATCGAGGTCGCGAGCAGGCGGGCCCACGGCCCGCGCCCGATGCGGTCGTCGTCGCCGCCCACGAAGACGGGCCGCCCCCCGTCGATAACGGTCATGCGGCCTCCTCCACCGACGTGTCCGACAGTGCCACGGCGGCCCGGATCGCATCCAGGTCGAGCTCGCCGAGCCAGTCGTCGGCCCGGCCGGCGACGACCTTCTCCGCGAGCTCGCGCTTCGAGTCGAGCAGCTCGTCGATCCGCTCCTCGAGCGTGGCGGTGCAGATGAGGCTGTGCACGAAGACGTCCTTGTGCTGGCCGAAGCGGTAGGCGCGGTCGGTCGCCTGCTGCTCGACGGCGGGGTTCCACCAGCGATCGAAGTGGAAGACGTGGTTCGCGGCCGGCAGGTTGAGCCCGCGCCCGCCGGCCCGGATCGAGATGACGAGCACGGAGGGGCCGTCGTCCCGGGAGAACGACGCCACGAGCTCGTCACGCTGCCTGGCCGGGAGGCCGCCGTGGAAGAAGCCGATCTCGCGGCCGAGGCGGTCGTGCAGGTGCGGCACGAGCCGGTCGAACCCGGGGTACTGCGTGAAGACCAGTGCCTTGTCGTCGTCCGGCATCGCCTCGAGCAGCTCGACGAGGCGCTCGAGCTTGCCCGAGCGGCCGCCGAGGGCGCGGCCGGTCGCGAGCACCATCTCCGGGTGGTTGCAGACCTGCTTCAGCTGGCTCAGCATCGCGAGCACTGCACCGCGACGGCCGAAGCTGCGCTCGTGCTCCTCGATGCGCGGCATCCACCGGTCGACGGTGGCGCGATAGAGGCTCGCCTGCTCGAGGGTGAGACGGCAGTACTCCTTCGTGACGGTGATCGACGGCAGCTCCAGCTCGACCTCCGGGCTGTCCTTCGGCCTCCGCAGGATGAACGGCTGCACCATCGCCCGCAGGCGCTCGAGGGCACGCGTGTCGCCGTTCGCCTCGATCGGTCGAGCAAAGCTGCGCTGGAACCGCTCGCGCGAGCCGAGCAGGCCGGGGTTGACGATGTCCATGATCGCCCACAGCTCGTCGAGCCGGTTCTCGATCGGCGTGCCGGTCATCGCGAGCGTGCGCCGCGCGTCGAGCCGGCGCAGGGCCCGGGCCCGCTTGGTGGCGGGATTCTTGACGTCCTGGGCCTCGTCGAGCAGCAGCCGGTCCCAGCGGACGGCCGCGAGCTCGTCCACGTCACGGGTGGCGATGTCGTACGAGGTGATGACGATGTCGCTCGCGCGCGCGACATCGGCCAGCTCCGCGCCGCTGAGGCGCTCGCCGCCGTGGTGGACGTGCACGCGCAGGGACGGGGCGAATCGCTCCACCTCCCGGGCCCACTGCCGGGTGACGCTCATCGGGCAGACGACGAGGGTGGGCCCGAACGCATCCGCTCCGAATTGCTCCCGCTCGGAGGTCAGCATCGCGATCGCCTGCACCGTCTTCCCGAGCCCCATGTCGTCGGCGAGGATGGCGCCGATCCCGAGGTCGCCGAGGAGCCGCAGCCACCCGTGGCCACGCTCCTGGAAGGGGAAGAGGGGCTGGGTCATCGCGTCCGGTGTCGCAAGCGGCCGGTAGCGCCGCTCGTCCCCGCCCGCGAGCAGCGAGCCGAGTGCGTCGTCGAGCACCACCTCGCCGAGCTCGAGCCCGGCGTCCTCGAGCTCGATGCCCGAGACGGCGCGGACGAGGTCGACGACAGAGCCCTCGCGGCGGCGGTCGAGAAACAGCAGTGCTCGCTCGACCTCGGACCGGCGCAGCGCATGCCAGCGGCCCTGCACCCGGATCAGCGGCTCCTTCGCGGCCGCGAGCTCCTTCAGCTCCTCCTCCGTGAGCGTCGTGTCGCCGATCGCGAGCTTCCAGTCGAACCGGGCCAGTGCGTCGGTCCCGAGCAGGCCGCTCGAGCGGCCCGCGACGCTCGTCGCCGTCAGGTTGACGCGGAGCCGGCTCGACGAGCTGACCCAGTTCCGCGGCAGCAGTACGGGCACGCCGATCTCCTCGAGGCGCGGGATCGCGGTGCGGAGCAGGAACCTGACGTCGTCGTCGCTCAGCTCGATCCGGGTGGGCTGCGCCGGGTCGAACTCGAGCCCGCCTTCTGCGAGGACGGGCTCGATCAGCCCGAGCTGGCGGTGTACCGCGAGGCGCGGGTCGGCCGACCGGAGGAAGCCGAAGACCGCGTCGCCGCCGTCGTGGAGCAGTGACGTCGGAAGCGCGAGGGTCGGGTCGTCGGCGGCCTGGAGCCACAGCTCGAGCACCACGGACGAGTGGCCGGCGGTCTCGGTCTCGGCCTGCTCGTCCAGCCGCAAGCTGAGGAGCCACGGGGCGCTCGACCGGCGCTCGAGGCCGCGATCGACCCAGTCGGTCAGCCGCCGCTCGAGCGCGCCGAGCCCGGCGTGCGGGGGAAGCTCCGGCTCGCTCGAGGTGAGGCCGCCGAGGAAGAGCTCCGGTGCGCTCGGGCGGCTGCGCATGGCCCGGCGCCCGAGCCGCACGCCGGTGGTGGCGAGCCGGTCGCGGGCGATCTGGTCGACGGCGCAGGCGTAGAGGTCGTGGACGAGTGCGTCGCGGTCGCCGTCGAACGCGTCGGCGCAGACGGCCGGCAGCGCGGCGGCGATCGCGTCGAGCGCCTCCTGCACCGGCGCGTCGATCGTGGCGCCCCAGTAGGCGAGCCAGGTGCGGCCGCCGTGCTGCAGTTGCGGATGGAGGAGGCCCTCCGTGACCGAGCGCGCGGCGAGCGCGAGCACGGCGAACGTGGCGCGGGCGGAGCCGCCGGGCTCGAGCCCGCGGGGAGGCTCCGCCGCGAGGCCGATCAGCTCGGCGAGACCGACCCTGCGGGCGCTCGCACCCTGCCCGAGCCCGGGGAGATCGGAGACGGCCGGGATCCCCACGTGCAGGCCCCCGGCCGAGAGAGACCCGTCGAGGCCGCGTGCGAGCACGGTCGCGCTGACATCCTGCTGCCACAGGATCTCGAGGGTTGCGCGCTCCGGAGCGGCGTCGGGCTGGATCGGCGCGGGTGCGGACACGAACCCTCCAGGATACGTGTGGTGGAGGAGGTCACGGCGATTCTCTTCGTCTGCCGGGGCGACTTCGAGCCAGGGAAAGGGTCGATGATATATTGATGATATGTCAACGAATAGATCATCCAACCTGCAGCTCGTCCTCGACCTCACACGGGCCCGCACGCTCGTCCTCCGGGACGTCGACCATCCCCTCGGAAGCCATCACGGTCTCGGCCTCAACGACCTCGCGGTCCTCCTCGAGCTGAAAGCGGCGCCGGGTCAGACGCTCCGGCGGGTCGAGCTGGCCCGACGGCTAGCCGTCACGACGTCGGGTATCGCGCGCCAGCTGGCGCCGCTCGAGCGGATCGGCCTCGTCACCCGCGAGTCGAATCCGAGCGATGCGAGGCTCGCGCTCGTCGTGCTGACGCCGCGCGGAGCCGAGCTGGCGGACGAGGCCGGCTTCACCGCCGACGAGGCAGCCGAGCTGGCGCTCGGGCGGCTGTGGTCACCAGAGGAGAGGGAGCAGCTCGCACCCCTTCTGCGGCGAGCCGCGGCCGACTAAGCCGTCCTCAGAGGCTCCCGCCGAGTCGCACGACCGTCGCACCGTCCGCCGAGTCCGACACTTGCTCCTCGACGAGGGGGTGGTGGGCGAGCTCGTCGCGCACCGCCCTGCGGACCGCGCCCGTGCCGCGGCCGTGGATCACCCGCACCTCCGCGCGGCCCGCGAGCGCTGCGGCGTCGACGAGATCGCGAACCGCCTCGCGCGCCTCCTGGGCCGTTCGCCCCCGGAGGTCGATCTCGTCCGGGAGGTCGTTCTGGACCATCGCCCTGACGGTCACCGCCGGCGCGGCCGTCCGATCGCTGCCGCCGGCGTCCCGATCGGGCGCCAGGCGCTCGAGCGGCACCCGCACCCGAAGGCCGCCGCGACCGAGCACGGTCGCCTCGTCGCCGACGATCTCCGTGATCGTGCCTCGAACGCCGAGCTCCGCCGCGACCACCGGATCGCCGGCCGCGAGCGGGGCCGTGAGCGCCGGCGGCTCGTCGAAGCGGGCGAGCGACCGCTTCACGCCGGCGGCGCGGTCGGAGGCGGCACCGAGCTTGCGGTCGCGCTCGCGCTCCTTTGCCTGCGCGGCGGGGGTCGCCGCTCGCCCTCGCTGCCGCTCGAGCTTTCGCGCTGCCCGGATCTCGGCCCGGAGCTCCTCGAGCTCGGCCCGCGCGCCCGTGAGCTCGGCTTCGGCCTGGGCCAGGGCGCTCTGCCGTTCGGCCGCAGCCGACGACCTGACCTCCTCGATCTCGTCGCGCAGCTGCTGCTCGGCACGCTCGGCGGCTTCTCTCGCTGCCGCCGCCGCCTGCTGCTCGCCGGTCGCCGCCTCGAGCGTGCTCTGCGCCTCGCGCGCAGCCGTCTCGGCCTCGGCGACGAGCTCGGCCACGAGCAGCCGCTCGGGCGCGATCAGGTCCCGCGCGGTGGCCACGATGGGCGCCGGCAGGCCGAGGCGTGCCGCGGTCTGAAGGGCGTGCGAGGTCCCCGGCCGGCCGAGCGTGACGGTGTAGAGCGGCTCGTCGCTCTCGGGGTCGATCCCCGTCGCTGCGTTCGCCGCGAGGTCGGCGGCGCTCGCCCACTCCTTCAGCTCGGCGAAGTGGCTCGTCGCGACCGTGAGCCGGGCCTGGGCCGCGAGATGGCCGAGCAGGGCCTCCGCCAGCGCCGCGCCCTCGACCGGGTCGGTGCCCGCGGCGAGCTCGTCGAGGAGGACGAGGGAGTGCTCGGTCGCCGTCTCGAGGATCTCGACCAGGTTGCGGACGTGGGCCGAGAACGTCGAGAGGCTCATCGCGATCGACTGCTCGTCGCCGATGTCGACGAGGATCGCGTCGAACACGGGCAGCGCCGCCTCGTCCGCCGGCGGGCGCAGCCCGCACTGGTGCAGCACCGCTGCGAGCCCGAGCGTCTTCAGCGCCACGGTCTTGCCACCCGTGTTCGGCCCGCTGATCACGAGCGCGCGGAGCGGGCCCAGCTCGAGGTCGATCGGCACCGCCGCCGCGCGGTCGAGGAGCGGGTGGCGCGCGCCCCGCAGGATGACATCGCGGCTCCGGGCCACGGTCGCTCCCCGCCAGCTGCGAGAGACAGCGCCGCGGGCGAGCACGAGGTCGAGCTCGGCAGTTGCGGCGGCGAGCGTCCGGAGCTCCTGCGCGAGCGACGCGACGAGGGAGGAGAGGTTGCGGAGGATGCGCGCGACCTCGTCGCGCTCGGCCACCTCCGCCTCGCGAAGCCGGTTCGAGTCCTCGACGGCCGCGAGCGGCTCCACGAAGAGTGTCTGGCCCGAGCCCGAGGAGTCGTGGACGATGCCCGGTACGCGGCCGCGCGCGGACGCCTTCAGGGCGAGCACCGGCCGGCCGGCCCGCTCGGTGACGAAGTCGTCCTGGAGATGCTCGGCGAGGGCGGGGTCGCGCGCGATCTTGCGGAGCCGCTCGGCGAGCCGGCCGCGGCCCTCGCGCAGCTCCCGGCGCAGGCGGCGGAGCGACGGCGAGGCCGAGTCGCGGAGGTCGGACCCGTCCTCCTCGACGGAGCGTCCGATCTCCTCGGCGACGGAGAGCAGCGAGGTGTCGATTCCCGCCACGACGTCGGAGAGGGCGGGGAGGTCGCTCCTGCCGTTGATGACCCGCGCGGCCGCGACGCCCGCGCGGATCGTGCGCTCGATCGACCACAGCGTCCGGGTGTCGAGGGCCCCGCCGCGGGCGGCGAGCTCGGCGCCTTCGCCGACGTCAGCGGCGCCGCCGAGATCGGGCTCCTCCGACGCCTCGAGCAGCGAAATCGCCTCGGTCGTCTGCTGCTGCCGCACGGCGACCTCGTCGGCGTCGGCCGACGGGCGGAGCGCCTCGGCGAGGAGCGCCCCGGGCTCGCCGGCCGTCGCCGAGGCGAGCCGTTCGAGGACGGCCGGGAGCTCGAGCAGCTCGAGATCGTGCGCGCGCATGCGACGAGTGTACGACCGGCCCGGCGCCGGGCGTGGCACGCCCGTGCCTCCCCACGGGCGGCGATTCCTTGCGACCTGACGACTCAGGCGCGCGCCGCCAGCAGGTCAGCGACCCTCACCTGCTCGGTCAGCAGCGTCCGTAGCCGGGCTGGGTCGTCACCGACGTAGGCGCTGCATAGCTCCTGTCCCGCCGAGTACGTGACGGCGTAGGCCCGCCACGTGGGGTCGGTGACGAAACGCACCGACTGGGCGGCCTGCTCCGGCGTTCGCAGCCCCCACCGTTCCACGAAGGCCTGCGCCTCCGCGGTCGTGCCGCCGTGCTCGTGGATGATCAATGCCGCGTCCACGCCGAGGCCGCGGATCGGGCGCCGGGCACGATCGACCTCGAGTGCGAGGCCGAAGTCGTCCTCGAGCCCGTGCGCCTCGAATACGTCCTCGATCTCCCGGGTCAGCTCCCCGTCGAGCAGAAGATCGAGGCCGGTCTCGGCGATGCCCTCGCTCACGACCGCCTGGGGCGTCGGCACGAGCTGGATCGCCTCTTCCAGGCGGCCACCGTCGCGGATGAGCCGCTGCTCCTTGACTGCGTGCTCCGTGTGATGGCCCGGATAGCACTCATGTGCCGCGAGCCCGACCAGATCGAACGGGGTCGTCAGCGTGTCCGCGTTCAGGACGACACGGCTGTGCAGGTCGCCGAGGTAGTAGTTGAAAGCCCACCAGGGCTCGTCGCGGACCTCCTCGAGAACGAGGGCCTCGCCCCTGGGAAGATCGAGCAGGAGGCGGGTTCTCGCCCGCAAGAGCCCCACCAGGTCGGTGAGCGCCGGGATCATCCGTCCCGCCGGGACGCGGCGCCCGCTGCGCCAGGCGTCGTAGCGCTCGAGCAGCGACCCGTCGCCCGGCAGCAGCTCGTCGAGGCGTGCGTGCGTCTCGCGGTAGGTCTCCTCGGAGACCGGCTCGGGGCTGACGCCGTAGCAGCGCTGCACCTCCTCCGCATAGGAGATCTCCTCTCCTGCCACCACGCCCGCAGAGGCGCGGAGGCCGCCGATCTGGTCGCCGAGCCAGCCCCGGCGCTGAGGCTCGAGATCCGAGCGCTCGAGGTCTGCCGCCAGGGCGTCAGCCTCGGCGACGAGCTCCCGCGCGGCGGGCATCTCCTCGCCGGCGACTGCCTCGGAGAGCTCGGCCGGCCCGTAGTACGCGTCGACGAGCCCGTCCACGTGGCGGCCCAGCCGCAGGCCGAGTGTCAGGTAGCGCGCGACGACATCGGTCACACCGAAACCGTACGTGATTCGCGCCGCGCCACCTCGGCTCGCACCGCGGGTGCGACCTCGGTGCCGTACAGCTCGATCGAGCGCATCGTCTTCGCGTGGTCGAGACTGCTCATGTAGAGCAGGAAACGGTCGTGCCCGAAGATCTCGTGCTGGAAGAGGATCTTCTCGATCACCTGCTCCGGGCTGCCGACGACGTTCGCGCCCCGCAGCGTCGTCGAGGCCTCGAAGTCCGCGTGCGACGTCGGCGGCCAGCCGCGCTCGCGGCCGATCTTGGTGAACATCGCGTCGAACTGGGGCCACGAGCCCTCGACCGCCTCCTTCCACGTGTCCGCGATCAGCCCGTGGGAGTTGATGCTGAGCCGGGGAGCATCGTGGCCACTCTCCGCCGCAGCGCGCCGGTGGATCTCGGCGAAGGGTGCGAACCGCTCGGGCATGCCGCCGATGATCGCGAGCGCCATCGGGAGGCCGAGCATGCCGGCGCGGACGGCTGAGGACGGGTTGCCGCCGACGGCGATCCAGAGCGGGAGCGGATCCTGCAGCGGGCGGGGATAGACGCCCATGCCGTCGAGCGGGGCGCGGCGGTGACCGCTCCACGTCACGTGCTCCGACTCGCGGAGCCGCAGCAGAAGGTCGAGCTTCTCGGCGAAGAGGGCGTCGTAGTCCTCGAGGTCGTGGCCGAAGAGGGGGAACGACTCGATGAAGGAGCCGCGGCCGGCCATGATCTCGGCGCGGCCGCCCGAGAGGAGGTCGAGCGTCGAGAACTGCTGGAAGACTCGTACGGGATCCTCGGAGCTGAGCACGGTCACGGCGCTCGTGAGCCGGAGCCGCGCCGACGTCGCGGCCACGGCGGCGAGAGCGACTGCCGGAGCCGAGACGGCGAAGTCGGGCCGGTGGTGCTCGCCGATCGCGAAGACGTCGAGCCCGACCTTCTCGGCGAGTGCCGCCTCCTCGAGCATGTTGCGGAGGCGCTCCGCGGCCGTGATCGCCCGGCCCGTGGCCGGGTCCGGCGTGAGCTCCGCGAAGGTGTAGAGGCCGAGTTCCATGCTAATGATTGAGTACGCAAACAATATAGCCGACCGGCACGTGCGTCCGTGCGTACCCGAAGCCGAGTGATCCCTTCCGAGGTCGCTCGGGAGAATTGCGCAGCAGGCGTCAGGGGAGCTCCCGATGTGCGTTCGCCTGCGGCATGTGAAGCTGTGGACGAAGCGCCTCGCCGCTTCACGACCCATCGCATCGGGCCCACGGCCCGATCCCGACCTGGAGAAGGGAGTTCCCGTGATCGACCACATCATCCTCGGCGTCGACGACTTCGAGGCTAGCCGAGCGTTCTACGAGCAGGCGCTGGCGCCGCTCGGCCTGGAGGTCGTGATGGCGATGCCGAACGGTGCCGGCTTCGGGAAGGACGGCAAGCCGGTCTTCTGGATCGCAGAGCGCCCCGGCTCGGGCCCCGTGCACGTCGCCTTCACGAGTCCCGACCGCGCAACGGTCGAGGCGTTCTTCGACGCCGCGCTCGCCGCGGGCGGCCGCGACAACGGCCCGCCGGGGATCCGTGCGCACTATCACCCGACGTACTACGGAGCCTTCGTCTACGACCCCGACGGCAACAACATCGAGGCGGTGTGCCACCTGCCGGAGTAGTGCGGCGAGGTCAGGCAGCGGCCGAGACGTCCCGGCACTCGAAACGTCGGCGGGACGGGAGCGGTCTCCGATGCTGCGTCACGAGGCCGCGCGGGCAGGTGACGACGTCCTCGACGCGGCCGCGCCCGACGGCGAGCGTCAGTCGATCGCCGTCGGCGCGGAGCACGCGTGCGCGCGAGCCGATCTCGTGGACCGGCCCCAGCTCCGCCGACTGCAGCTCGGCGAGCAGGTAGACGACCTCCCCCCTCGCGGTGACGTCTTCTGCGCGCATGCAGGAGAAGACGCACGAGGGCGCCCGCAGTTGGGCTCGTTCACGGAACCCTTACGGGACGAGGGCCTGCGATTCCTGTGAGATGATCCACGGAGCGCCGTGGGACGGTCCACCGGCTTGGCGCAGAGGAGGCACGAGCATCGGCGCGACGAGCTACGACGAGTTGTGCGCGTCCCACCGCTGGGACGTGCCGGCGCGGTACAACATCGCGGCCGACGTCTGCGACAAGCACCCGCGCGACAGGCTCGCGATGGTCTGGGAGAGCTTCGACGGCACCGTGCGAGAGCTCGAGTGGGGAGCCCTGCAGGATCTCGCGAACCAGGCCGCGCACACGCTCGTCGCGCGCGGCGTGGGGAAGGGCGACCGGGTCGCGGTCGTGCTGCCCGCGACGCCCGAGACGGCAGCGCTCTTCTTCGGCGTCTGGAAGCTCGGTGCGATCCTGCTCTCGATGTCGGTGCTCTACGGCGACGACGGGATCGAGCATCGCCTCTCGGACTCCGCCGCCCGCCTCCTCGTCACCGACGCCGACAACGCGCCGCGCTTCGACCGGCCGTGGGCGCCGGAGACCCTCGTGCTCGGCGAGGACACGCTGGCCGCCGCACCGACGGACTTCGTCTGCGCCGACACCTCGGCCGACGACCCGGCCCAGCTCTACTACACGTCGGGGACGACCGGCCTCGCGAAGGGCATCGTCCACGCGCACCGCTACGTCCTCGCCCACGAGGAGTTCCGCTACTGCCACGAGGTGGAGGAAGGCGAGCGCTTCCACGGCATGGGCGAGTGGGCCTGGGCCGCGGGCATCGCCCCGCTGCTCGGCCCGTGGCGGCTCGGCGCGGTGCAGTGCGTGTACCGGCGCGAGGGAGGCTTCGATCCCCACCGGCAGCTCGCGTTCCTCAGCCGCCACGCGGTGACGAACGTGTTCACGACGCCGACGGCGATGCGCTCGATGATGGCGATCGACGACGCGGGCTCGCGGTATCCCCAGTCGTTCCGGCGCGTTTGCTCGGCCGGCGAGCCGCTCAACCCCGAGGCGATCCGCTGGTTCCGGGGGCAGTACGGGGTCACGGTCCTCGACTACTACGGCCTCACGGAGTCGTATCCGCTCGTCGCCAACTACCCCGGCCTCGAGGTGCGCGAGGGGTCGATGGGGAAGCCGATGCCCGGCTGGGACGTCCAGATCCTCGACGAGGACGAGCAGCCTGTCGTGCGGGGTGAGCGGGGCGAGATCTGTCTGCGAGCGCGGTCGAACCCCCACTATCCGCTCGGCTACTGGCGAAGCGACGAGGCGAGCGAGGAGACCTTCGGCGGCGACTGGTTCCATACGAAGGACGCCGCCGTCCAGGACGACGACGGGTACTACTGGTACGTGGGCCGGGCGGACGACGTGATCATCGCGGCCGGATACCGGATCGGGCCGTTCGAGGTCGAGTCGGCCTGCCTCGAGCATCCTGCCGTTCGCGAGGCGGCAGCGGTTGCCTCCCCTGACGAGCTCCGGGGCAATGTCGTGAAGGCGTTCATCGTCCTCGCCGACGGCTACGAGCCCTCGGACGAGCTCGCCACCGAGATCAAGCGCTTCGTGCGGGAGCGGCTCTCGGCGTACGCCTACCCGCGCCTCGTCGAGTTCGTTCCCGACCTGCCGAAGACCCTGACCGGGAAGATCCGCCGCATCGAGCTGCGGCAGCTCGAGCTCGATCGGAGGCAGTGAGCGGGGACGGCGCGATCCGTCATACTCGTCCCGATGACGCCGGCCTACTACTCCACCGGCTCGTGGCAGCCGTTCCCCGGCCAGGAGGAACCGTTTCTCGCTGCCTGGCGGGAGTTCGCCGGCTGGGCGGCGAGCATGCCCGGCGTTGCCGGTGACGCGCTCCTGACCCGTGACCTGCGGGCGCCCGAGCGATTGGTCAGCTTCCTGCCGTGGGAGAGCCTCGAGGCGATTCAGAGCTGGAAGGCACACCCCGAGTTCAAGCCGCGCATGTCGAAGGTGCAGGAGTTCGTCGACAGGTTCGCCCCCACCGAGACCGAAGTCGTCGCCCGCGTGCGTCCCGAGCGGTGAGCGCCAGGACGCTCGTCCTGGGAGGAGGCTTCGGCGGCATCGCTGCAGCGATGGAGCTCCACGCGCTGCTCGGTGACGACCACGAGGTCGTGCTCGTCGACCGCAAGCCCGAGTTCGCGATGGGGCTGCGGAAGCTCTGGGAGCTCGTCGGCATCGGCACGATCGCCGAGGGGAGCCGGGCCCGGTCGTTGCTCTCCCGTCCTGGCCTTCGCGTCGTCGAGGAAGAGATCCTTTCGATCGACCCCGCCGCCGGGGCCGCCGAGACCACCGGCGGCCGGCTCGACGGCGACCACCTCGTGCTCGCGCTCGGGGCGGGGTCGCGGCCCGATCTCGTCCCCGGCCTCGCGGAGCACGGCCACGACGTGTGGGCCTTCGGCGGGGTTCCCGCCGGAGCCGCTGCCCTGCGCGGCTTCGAGGGCGGCCGGTTGCTGATCCTGATCGCCGGGGCGCCGTATCCGTGCCCGCCGGCCCCGTACGAGTGCGCGTTCCACCTCGACCGCCATCTGCGCGCCCGCGGGCTGCGCGACCGGACAGAGCTCGCAGTCGTCACCCTGCAGCCGATGCTGATGCCGAACGCGGGATGGGCGGGCTCCGAGTGGATGGCGGGCCAGCTGGCCGAGCGCGGCATCGAGCAGCGCGTCGGGGCCAGGGCCGAGCGGGTCGAGGCCGGGCGGGTCGTGCTCGCAGACGGCAGCGAGGAGCCGTTCGATCTCCTGCTCACCGTGCCGCCCCACCGGCCGCCCGCCGTGGTCGCCGACAGCGATCTCGTTGCGTCGAACGGTTGGATCGCGGTCGATCCGGGGACGCTCGCGACCGCGCACGAGCGCGTCTACGCGGTGGGTGACGTCAACCTGATCCCGCTCGCGAACGGGCTCCCGCTCCCGAAGGCCGGCGTGATGGCCGAGCTCCAGGGCCTGCGCGTCGCCCGCGCGATCGCGGCCGAGCTGCGTGGCGGGGAGCCGCCCCCGCCCTTCGACGGCCGCGGCTTCTGTCCGGTCGAGATCGGCGAGGACTCGGCGGCAATGGTGCAGGGCAACTGGTACGCGGTGCCCGAGCCGGCCGTGGCGATCGAGGGGCCGAGCGCCGCCTACGCGGCCGAGAAGCGCGCCTTCGAGACGGAGCACCTGGAGCGCTGGTTCGGCAGCTGAGCCGCTCAGGCGCCCTCGAGATCGCGGCGCCTGAAGACCACGACGGCCGCCGTGGCCGTGGCGGCTCCGATCGCGAGCAGGGCCGCAGCCGCTGCGGGCCGGAAGGGCTGGGCGGGGACGAGCGCGACGTGCTGGAACGGCGTGAGGTCGACGAGCCAATGCGGGGCGTCGAGCAGCGCGCCCAGAAGCTGCCAGAGGAACGTCCCGAGCACGAGCGCGTAGGCGATGCCTGCGCTCGCGCGGGGGACCACCGCAAAGGCGAGTGCGGCCAGCCCGAGGAAGAGCAGGGCGGTGGGGAGGCAGTTGCCGCCGGCCGCCAGCATCCGGGTGAGTGAGACGTCGGCGTGCTGGGATGCCGCACCGGCCCACGCGAGAGTCGCGGCGGTGAGCGCGATCGCGGCGGCGCCGGAGGCGGCGAGCACCAGGCGTCCGATCAGCCAGCGGCTGCGGCCGACGGGCAGCACGAGGAGCGTCTCGAGTTGCCCGTCCGCTTCCTCCCGGCGGATGGCCGAGACCTGGGCGCACGCGAACAGGCTGACGGCGAGCACGAAGAAGAGGAAGTAGAGGCCGAGGGCACCGGTGGGAGTGGTGATCGAGATCCCACCGAGCTTGCGCAGCTGTTCCTGGAGATTCGCAGAGATGTCACGCGTCGAGAAGGTGGTGGCGAGGAGGCCGATCACGAGGGCGTACATGCCGGCGCCGGCGAGCCAGGCCAGGAGGGAGCCTCGCTCGTTCCGCAGAGCGAGGGCGGTGGGCGAGCCGAGCAGGCGCAGGCGCGGGGTTGCGCTGTCCTTCCCGTGCAGCAGGCCGTCGCCGATGTCCCTCCGCACTGCGATCGAGCCCGCGAGCAGGAGGAGCAGAGCTCCGGCGATGACGGGTGGGACGAGTGCGGCGGGCCGGGTGCCGGTGAACGGCCGCAGCTCCTCGGCCCACCCGAGCGGGGTCGTCCACCGCAACCAGCCGACGCCGCTCGAGGTGTCGGCGACCACCCGGAGCAGGAACGAGAGGACGATCACGCCGCTCGCCAGCTCGAGCGCCAGCCGGCGGGTCGCCGCGACCTGGCTCGCGACGGCGCCCACGCCCGTGAACACGAGCACCGGCGAGATGGTGGCGAGCGACAGGGATGCCGCGCTCCCTGCCGGCAGGCGGGCAACCACGAGGCCGAGGAACGTCGCGAGCCAGAGGATCGTGGCGCCGACCGCGATTGCGCCGAGCGCGGCGACGTAGGCGCTGCGGCGGCCGACCGTGCCCGCGAGGACGAGCTCCTGCCGGCCGGCGTCCTCCTCGGCGCGCATCGCGCGCACCGCTGCGAGCACGCCCCAGACGGCGGCGAAGATCGACCCGACGCCGACGAGACGCCATTCGGTATAGCCGCCTATCGTGAGCAGGTCGTGGGGCGCGCCGTAGAAGAGCCGCACCGCCTTGTTGGCGCCGAAGCTCTGTGCGAACATCGCCCGCTCCCTCGGAGTCGGATAGCTGTGCCGGTAGCCGGCGACCATTGTCAGCGAGATGAGGCCGTACAGGAGCGCGAACGACAGCACGCGGGCGCGAGAGTCGACGAGCGTCCGTCGTGCGATCGCCCTACGGGCTGACACGGCCGTCGCCCGTGTCGTAGTGGTGCAGGAAGATCTCTTCCAGCGAGCGCTCGTGACTCATGAGGGCGATCACGGGTAGGCCGGCGAGCGCGGCGAGCAGGGGGGCGACGCTACCCGTCACCTCGCAGCGAAGCGCGTTCGAGCCCGCCGCGACGATCTCGACGCCGGGGAGGTGGCCGAGGTCGGGCGCGGTCCCGGCGAACGTGATCTCGACCGTCGACGCCGAGAGGTGACGGAGCTCTGCGAGGGTGCCCTCGTCGACGAGTCGGCCCGCGCGCAGGATCCCGACGCGGTCGCACAGCGCTTCGACCTCGCTCATGATGTGTGAGGAGAGGAAGACCGTCTGGCCGCGCTGCTTCGCCTCGAGCACCGCCTCGCGGAACGCGATCTCCATCAGCGGATCGAGACCGCTGGTCGGCTCGTCCAGGAGCAGGAGGTCGGCCCGGCTCGCGAGCGCGGCGATCAGCTGCACCTTCTGCCGGTTGCCCTTCGAGAGTGCCCTCACCTTCCTGTCGGCATCGAGCTGGAAGCGCTCGATCAGTCGGTCGCGATAGGCGGTGTCGGTGCCGCCGCGGAGGCGGGCGAAGTACTCGAACGTCTCGGCGCTCGTCAGGGCCGGCCAGAGAAACGGCTCCCCCGCGACGTACGCCACCCGCCGGTGAGCCTCGACGGGATCGCGCCACGCATCGATGCCGAAGAGCTCCGCCCGCCCGCCGGTGGGACGATGCAACCCGAGGAGGAGCCGGATCGTCGTCGTCTTGCCCGCGCCGTTCGGGCCGAGATACCCGTACACCTCGCCCTCCTCGACCGTGAGGTCGAGATCGTCGAGGGCCAGCGTGTCGCGGTAGCGCTTCGAAAGCCCCTCGGTGCGGATCGCGCTCAACGGCCCGGCCGGCCGATCACGGGCTGCGTCAGCGCTCTCATGCCCTGAATGTACGCCTCCGGGACGCGCTCCCGGGCCTCCCCCGCTCAGCGCGCTCGGACGGCCGGTCGCTCCCTCCCGTCGATCTCCTCGCCACCACGCCCGATGCCCTGGCGATGTGCGGGCTAGCTGTCAGCCGCGACCGTGCGGCTGTCGGGCGGGTAGCGCAGCCGGTAGATGTTCGACGAGCGTGGGCCTCCGTCGATGTCCTTGATGCTGAGCGTTCCCGTCACTCCCCTGAACGCGCCGGTGCCGCCGACGACCGGCAACACCTCGGTGGCACCGGCCGAGCGACTCTTCCCACGAATGCGCAGCGTGCCTCCGGGCAGGGTCGCCACCACGTCCGCCGTCTCCGAGGGAGTCCCGATCTCGACTGCGCGGCCGGCGTCCTTGCCTACGAAGCTCCCTTTCGGCCGTCCGAGCTGCGGCACCGCGTTGGCCAGCACGCTCGCCGTCCAGATCGTGTCACGCTTGCTGAGCCCCTTTGGCGCCCTGTCGACCAGCACGCGAATGGCCACCGTCGTCGCGACGACGCGGATCACCCGCGGCGGCGACGCCTGCTCCTTCATGCCCGCCCCGGAGGCCGAGGCAGATGCGCCGAGCCCGAGAGCGACGAGAGCCGCCAGCGAGAGCACCCCGCAGAGACCCGGCGTCGCCGACGAGCAGGCGAGCTCGAGCCGCGAAGGACGAAGCCGTTGCGCGCGGCGGATCACGGTGCGCACTCTAGGCACCGCGGCCCGCAGCAGCAACCGTGGTGCGCGTGCCACGAGTCGTCGAACGCCGAGAGTCGAGCCTCTATGCTGGTGAGCATCCCGCATGCTCACAATGGGTGGGCCGCAAGACGGGTGAACGTGATCGCGGCCTCACCGCCGCTGAAGGGAGACGGGGTCATGATCTCTTTCCGCCGAAGTGCGTCGGGTGGGTCGACGCGCGTTGGGCCTCGCATGAGCACCAGAGGGATCGGTGGGGCTCCGTTGATCGCTCTGGCTGTCGCTGCTGCGCTGTTCCTGGCAGCCGCGGGCGCTGCGTCGACCACGGCCGCGAAGACGTACCTCTACTGGACGAATTACGGCGTCAGCGGGACGGGCGGCTCGATCGGGCGGGCGAACGTCGGCGGCACCGGCGTCAACCAGCACTTCATCAAGGGTGCCGCCGGGCCTGTCGGCGTGACGGTTCACGGCCCGTACATCTACTGGTCGAACCCGGGTGTCGACGCCAACAGCCCTGGCACGACAATCGGGCGGGCCAGGGTCAACGGCACGCACGTGAACCAGCACTTCATCAGCGGGGCGAACAGCCCTCATACCGTCGTTGTCAGCGGCAACTACATCTACTGGGCCAGCCGGTTGAGCAACACGATCGGGAGAGCGAACCTCAACGGCACCGGCGTCAACCAGAGCTTCATCACGGGCGCCGAAGGCCCATGGGGTCTTGCGGTCTCGGGCAACTACCTCTACTGGACGAATTACGGGGCCGGCGGTGGCAGCGGCGGTACGACGATCGGCAGGGCAAATCTCGACGGCACCGGGGCCAACCAGAGCTTCATCGCGGGCGCGAGTGCTCCGGCCGGCATCGCCGTCTCCGGCGGGTTCGTGTACTGGGCGAACCAGGGGGCGAACCAGACGGGCACGACGATCGGGCGGGCCAACCTCGACGGTACCGGGGCCAACCAGAGCTTCATCGGCGGCGCTCATTCTCCGGCCGGGATCGCGGTCAACGGCCCGTACATCTACTGGGCGAACTTCGGCGGCACCCACGGCGTCGCCGGCACGACCATCGGGCGGGCCAGGCTCAACGGCACCGGCGTCAACCAGAGCTTCGTCAAGGGTGCGAAGACGCCGGTCGGCGTGTTCGTCGCCCGGACGGGGTGAGCCCGAGCGCCTGCATCCCCTCGTGACGGAGGGATGCCTCAGCCGGCCGCGCCCGCCGCTGCGCGGCCGGCCGCGCGGCCGGAGAAGAGGCAACCGCCGAGGAACGTGCCCTCGAGCGCGCGGTATCCGTGCATGCCGCCGCCGCCGAACCCGGCCGCCTCCCCTGCGGCGTAGAGGCCGGGGAGCGGCGCGCCGTCGGTGGTCAGGACGCGGCCCGAGAGGTCGGTCTGCAGGCCGCCGAGCGTCTTGCGCGTGAGGAGGTGGAGGCGCACCGCGATCAGCGGCCCGGCCTTCGGGTCGAGCAGGCGGTGCGGTGTGGCGACGCGGGTGATCCGGTCCGCGAGGTACTTCCGGGCTCCGCGGACGGCCACCATCTGCGCGTCCTTGGAGTACGCGCTTCGCGCCTCTCGGTCGCGCGCGACCACCTCCCGCTCGACCTGCTCGAAGGAGAGGAGCGGCTGCTCGGTGAGGGCGTTCATCCCGTCGACGAGGGCGCGCAGGTCGGTCTCGACGACGAAGTCGGCCCCGTTGCGCTTGAACGCCTCGACCGGCGCCGGCGCCCCCTTTGCGAGACGCGCCTTCAGCACCTCCCGGACCGACTTGCTCGTGATGTCGGGGTTCTGCTTCGACCCCGAGAGCGCGAACTCCTTCTCGATGATCTTCTGTGTGAGCACGAACCACGTGTGCTCGTGGCCGGTGCCCATGATGTGCTCGAGGGTGCCGAGCGTGTCGAAGCCGGGAAAGAGCGGTGGCGGCAGCCGCCGTCCGGTCGCATCGAGCCACAGCGACGACGGGCCGGGCAGGATCCGGATCCCGTGCCGCGGCCAGATCGTGTCCCAGTTCTCGATCCCCTCGGTGTAATGCCACATCCGGTCGGGGTTGATCACGGTCGCACCGGCCTCCTGCGCGATCCCGATCATCCGGCCGTCGACGTGCGCCGGGACGCCCGAGAGCATGTGCCTCGGTGCCGTGCCGAGGCGCGCGGGCCAGCTCCGGCGCACGAGCTCCGGGTTGCCGCCGATCCCGCCGGAGCTGACGATCACGGCGGGCGCGCTCAGCTCGAACTCGCCGACGACCTCCCTCGAGCTCGACCGCCCGCGGTCGCAGTCATCCGGCGCCAGCATCGCCCCCGAGACGCCGTCGACGGCGCCGTTCGTCACCGTGAGCCGATCGACGCGGTGCCGGAAGCGCAGCTCGACGAGCCCGTTCCGCTCGCCCTCGCGCACGGCGGCGACGAACGGCTCGATCAGCCCCGGCCCCGTCCCCCAGGTGACGTGGAAGCGCGGCACGGAGTTGCCCGGGCCGTTCGCGAGCCCGCCGCCGCGCTCGGCCCAGCCGACGTTGGGAAGGAAGCGGATCCCCCTGGCATGCAGCCACGCGCGCTTCTCGCCCGCGGCCCAGTCGACGTAGGCCTCGGCGGAGCGGCGCGGCCACTCGTCCTCGGGACGGTCGAATCCGGCCGTGCCGAGCCAGTCCTGCCAGGCGAGCTCGCGCGAGTCCCTGATCCGCATCCGGCGCTGCTCCGGGCTGTCGACGAGGAAGAGCCCGCCGAACGACCAGAATGCCTGCCCGCCGAGGGACTGCTCCGGCTCCTGGTCGACGAGGATCACGCGCTTCCCCGCGGCGGCGAGCTCCGCCGTGGCGACGAGCCCGGCGAGACCCGCGCCGACGACGATCACGTCGGCCCTGCCGCGGCCGATCGGGTTTCCGGGGGCCATGGGAGGTCACATCCTCCCACGTCCGATCCGTGGCCGGCTTCGATCCGAGCGCAGCGAGCGTCGGCATCACGTCTCCGCGTTATGGGGTCAGCCCGTAGCGAAGGCCGGGAGGTCGGCGATCTCGCCTCCGTCCGCGGCGCGCAGGGCGGCGAGGTAGCGCCGCGGAGCTCGGCCGGGTCGACGTCGAGCCCGTGGCCCCAGCTGAGTGGCTCCCGATCCAGGCCGGCGGCAAGGATGTCGGCCATGAGGCGAGAGTGCCGGCCGTTGCCGTTCGGAAAGGGATGGATCGCGGCAAAGCCGGTGGTGGACCGGGACGCAGAGCTCAGTCGGCTCGTACGGTGCGTAGTAGATCCAGTAGCGGGCATCGTCGATCAGCTCGGCGACGGCCTGCGGGATCGTCCAGAAGTCGACGCCGTTGTTCCGCGACGACTTACGGTGCGTGCCTGCCCAACACCAGACGTCTCCGAACATCGCGCGATGTGCCGTGCGGAGCGGCGCGACGAGGTTTGGGCTCAAAGGTACGAGGAGGCCCCGTTTCGGGGGCCTCCTCGTACCTCTGAGGATGCCGCTCGCGAGTTGCCGCGCTTGAGGCCGCTGATGCGTCGCTCGTACTCCGACTCAGTCAGTCAGCTGCAGCCGGTGTTCGTGCCGCAGTCCCGGCACGTGTAGCAGCTGCCGGTTCGCACCATGCGACCGCCGCACTTCGAGCACTCGACCGCGTCCTCCCAGCTGTTGAAGAGCGCCGTCTGGCCCGTCGGCGGGGCCTCGTGGGACGCAGGGGCCGCTTCTCCGGCGGCGTAGGCCGCGGCGAGCCGCGCCTTCACCTCGGGCGTCAGGATCCCCGCCTCCTCCTGCTGGTCGGCCGAGAGGAACTTCTTGCCCATCCAGCGGAAGATGTAGTCGACGATCGACTTCGCGATCCGGATGTCCGCGTCGTTCGTCATCCCGGACGGCTCGAAGCGCATGTGGCTGAACTTCGAGACGTACACCTCGAGCGGCACCCCGTACTGGAGGCCCAGCGAGACCGAGATCATGAACGAGTTCATCAGGCCGGCGAGCGTCGTGCCCTCCTTCGCGATGTCCACGAAGATGTCGCCCGGCGTCCCGTCGTCGAACAGGCCGACGTGGATGTAGCCCTCGTACTCGCCGACCTTGAACTTGCGCCCCACCTCGGTGCGGTCGTCCGGCAGGCGGCGCCGCTTCGGCGCCGCGACGACCCCGCCGAGCGCGTGGATCTGAGCGATCCGGCCCTCCTCCGAGGTGTCCTTCGACCCGGAGAGCGGCTGCGCCACCTTGCAGTTGTCACGATAGATCGCGATCGCCTTGACGCCCAGCTGCCATGCCTCGATCAGGAGCTGCGAGACCTCGTCGACCGACGTCTTCTCGGGCAGGTTCACCGTCTTCGAGATCGCGCCCGAGATGAACGGCTGCACGGCCCCCATCATCTTCACGTGACCCATGTAGTGGATCGCGCGCTCGCCGATGGCGCAGTCGAAGACGGGGTAGTGCTCGCTCTTCAGGTGCGGCGCCCCAATCACGTTGCCGCGCTCGTCGATGTACGCCACGATCTCCTCGACCTCGCGCGTCGCGTAGCCGAGCTCGCCGAGTGCCATCGGCACCGTCTTGTTGACGATCGTCAGCTCGCCGCCGCCGACGAGCTTCTTCGACTTCACGAGCGAGAAGTCGGGCTCGACGCCGGTCGTGTCGCAATCCATCATGAAGCTGATCGTGCCGGTCGGTGCGAGCACCGTGGCCTGCGCGTTCCGGAACCCGGCGACCTCGCCGAGGTCGAGCGCGTCGTCCCACGCCTTGCGGGCAGCCGAGAGCATGTCTGCCGGCACCGAGTCGGTGTGCTGGATGTTCCCGACGGCTGCGCGATGCTTGGAGATGACGCCGAGCATTGCCGCCGCGTTCTCCGCGTAGCCCGCGTGCGGGCCCATCCGCTTCGCGACCTCGGCCGACTTGCGATAGGCGCGCCCGGTCATGATCGCCGTGATCGCCGCGGCGTAGGCTCGACCCTCGTCCGAGTCGTAAGGGAGGCCACGGGACATCAGGAGGGCGCCGAGGTTCGCGTAGCCGAGGCCGAGCTGGCGGAACCGGAGCGCGTTGCGGCCGATCTCGGGGGTCGGGTACGAGGAGTAGCCGACGATGATCTCCTGCGCGAGGAACATGACGTCGACCGCGTGCTCGAACATCGGCACGTCGAACTCGCCGTCCTCCTTGCGGAACTTCATCAGGTTGAGCGACGAGAGGTTGCAGGCCGAGTCGTCGATGTGCATGTACTCCGAGCACGGGTTCGACGCGTTGATCCGGCCCGTGTTCGGGCTCGTGTGCCACTGGTTGATCGTCGTGTCGTACTGGACACCCGGATCGGCGCACTGCCACGACGCCTCCGCGATGTCCTTCAGGAGCGAGCGGGCGTCGACGGTGCGGACGACCGAGCCGTCGGTGCGGGCGGTGAGGTTCCACTCCTTGCCCTCGACGACGGCCTCCATGAACGAGTCCGTGACGCGGATCGAGTTGTTCGCGTTCTGGTACTGGATCGAGCCCCAGTCGGGCGAGTCGAGCGACATGTCGTAGCCGGCCTGCTCGAGGACACGCGCCTTGCGCTCCTCCTTGGCCTTGCACCAGATGAACTCGTCGACGTCGGGATGGTCGATGTCGAGCACGACCATCTTCGCCGCGCGGCGCGTCTTGCCGCCCGACTTGATCGTGCCAGCCGACGCGTCGGCCCCGCGCATGAACGAGACCGGGCCAGAGGCGTACCCGCCCTTCGACAGCTGCTCCTGGGAGGAGCGCAGGCGTGAGAGGTTGATCCCGGAGCCGGAGCCACCGCGGAAGATGACGCCCTCGCGGCGAATCCAGTCGAGGATCGAGTCCATCGAGTCCTCGATCGAGAGGATGAAGCACGCGGAGCACTGAGGCTTCTCCTCGAAGCCGACGTTGAACCACACCGGCGAGTTGAACGACGCGATCTGGTTGACGAGGATCGCCTTCAGCTCGGCCTCGAAGGTCTCGGCCTCCTCGTCGCTCGCGAAGTAGCCACCCAGGCGACCCCAGCCGCCGACGGTGTCGACGATCCGGCCGATCATCTGCTTGACCGAGCGCTCACGCTCCGGCGAGCTCATGCGGCCGCGGAAGTACTTCTGGGCGACGATGTTCGTCGCCGTCTGCGACCAGAAGCGCGGGAACTCGACGTCCTTCTGGTCGAAGGCCGGCCCGTCCTTGCCGGGGATCAGCGCGTGACGCAGCTCCCACTCGATCTCGTCGAATGGATCGCGGCCGGGAATGGTGAAGAACCGCTGCGGAGTGACGCTCGCCCGCTCGTCGATCACCGCGTTGACGTAGTCGTCGCTTGCCGGCGTGGCCTCGATCGGTGTCGCCGTCACTGCCTCTGATGCCTTTGTGGTCGCCATGCCTGCCTCCCGGCCGTCCGTGGTTCAGAAAAAGAGTCCTCCGTCCCGCGGTCGTGGCGCTGGGAGGGATTCGGGATGCTAGGAGGTGGGTCGGACGGTACCCACGGTGCCCCGTTTTCCGGCGAAAACCGCGCGATTTTCATGCAATTTGCAGGAAAAGAGCGGGGCGAGCCGTTCGGTCCAGTCTACCGGGCCGACGGCGTTACGCGACGGGCGGCGGCGCCGGCGGCGCGCCGTCATCCCCGTCGCCACCGTTCATCCGGCGCCGGAGGTAGCCCGCGGAGCCGGCCGCGAGGAGCAGCACCGCGAGTCCGCCGAGGACGAGCAACGGGACGGGCACCGAGGAGGGGCCCGAGGTGTCCGTCGTCGTCGTCGCGCCCGTCTGGCGATCGGTCTGTGTATGTGTCTTGTCGGTTTTAGTCGTCTTCGTCGTGGTCGTCTTCGTCGTCGTGTCACTCGTGCTCGTCGTGTCGGTGGCGGTCGTGCCGGTCGTCGTGTGCGCCGGGCCACTGCCACCCGGGTCTGGCTTGCCCTGCGTCGCGAACGCGAGCGCGCGCCCGATCTCCTCCTTGGCGTTCGAGTAGTCGAGCACGTCGGGCGGAAGCTTTGCGATCGCCTCGCGGTAGCAGTGGAGCGGGTAGATCTTGCCCACGCGCCCGTCGTCGTACCAGTCTGCGATCACCTGATCCGCGCAGGACTTCGTCTTCGCGAGCGCCACCTTGCTCGCGATGCCCGAGAGCATCACGAGTGTGATGAGCGCCAGACCGAGGCGCAGGGCGCGGTGAGAGGTGAGAGATCGAAGCACGGTGCGGACGGGGCTGGGCCCAGGTTTCCGGGGAGTCTTATCAAGTCTCCCGGCTGCCATTGAGCCGGTGGTGAGTGCAGGGTAAACGAATTGTAAGCCTTCGCGATCGGGGAACCGACCCGCGCGGGTGGTACCGTGGCCCGCCATGGACGCGGCAGAAGGCGCGATGCGGTCTGGCTTCGTCGTCGCCGTTCTCGCCGCGGCCGCCCTGCTCCTCGGCTGGTCTCTCTTTGCCGGTGGGGCCTCCGGAACGAGCGCGACCGCACCTCTCGGGACGGCCGCAGTCATCGTCGCCGCGGCGCTCGTCGTCGGCTGGTCGTGCGGCGCCGTCGCGCTCCCTCGCCTCGATCGCGCGGGTCGCGCGGCCGCTGCGGCCGCGATCGGCCTCGTCGCCTGGTCGGGCCTGACCATCTGGTGGTCGATCGCCGGAGACCGCTCCTGGGACGCCCTCGCCAAGGGCATCGTGCTCCTCGCCTTCGGCGTCACCGGCCTCGCGGCTGGGCTCCTCCCGGGGCGCCCGCTTCGCTCGCTGGCGCTCCTCCTCGCCGTCCTCCTCGGCGCCGTTCTCGTCTGGGCCCTGCTCGGCAAGGCCGTTCCGGCCCTCGGCCCCGACGATGCCGGCCGGGTCGCCCGCCTGAAGGGGCCGATCGGCTACTGGAACGCGCTGGCGCTGCTGGCCGATGCCGCGCTCGGTCTCGGCCTCTGGCTCCTCGTCTCCGTGCGCCAGCGCTTCGCGCGCTCTGCGGGCGCGATCCTGCTCTATGCGGCGTCCGTCGTGATCCTGCTGACGCAGTCTCGAGCCGGGCTGCTGGCGGGGATCGCCGTGATCGCGCTCTCGCTCGGCCTCTCCGACAGCCGGGTCGAGGCTGCTCTCCTGGCTCTGCTCGCGGGAGGTCCGGCCGTCGTCGTCGCCGGCTGGGCGTTCACGCGCCCCGCGCTCGTGGAGGACGGCGCCGCCCGGGCGGATCGCGTCACCGACGGTGCCGTTCTGGGCGGCATCGTGCTCGCAGGAGCGGCGCTCGTGCTCGTGCTCGTCGCCGTCGTTCCGGTCGCACGGCTCGCCTCGACCCGGCGGCGGGAGGTCGTCCGCGGGCTCGTCGGCGCCGGCGCGCTCGTCGCCGTGGTCGGACTGCTCGGCCTCGTCGCGAGCGTCGGCAACCCACTCACGTGGGCCGGCCACCAGCTGGGCGGCTCCGGCGAGGTCGCGAACGACCCCGGCCGGCTCGGCAGCCTCGAGACGAACAACCGCACGGTGTGGTGGGGAGAGGCATGGCAGGTCTTCCGGGCCAACCCGGCCGGAGGCACCGGCGCCCGCACCTTCGAGATCGCCCGCAAGCGGTACCGCGACAGCGCGCAGAACGTGACCGAGCCGCACAGCGTGCCGCTGCAGCTGCTGGCGGACGGCGGGGTGCCGGCGTTCGCACTCGGCCTGGCCCTCGTCGTCGCGCTCGCTCTCGGGCTCAGGGCGGCCCTGCGACGGCTGGAGCCGGGTGAGCGGGCGGCAGCCGCAGGCCTCGTGGCACTCCCGCTCGCCTTCGGACTGCATTCGTTGCTCGACTACGACCTCGACTTCCTCGCCGTCGCGGCGCCGACGGCACTCGTCTCGGCGGCGCTGCTCGCCGCCAGCCGTCCGGCTGCGATCGTGCGCAGTCGCGCGGTCGTCGCGGCGAGCGCAGTCGTTGCCGCGCTCGCAGCGATCTGGGTGCTGGCTGCGCCCGCACTCTCGACCCGTGCCGTCGACAGCGCCTACCGGCAGGTCGACGCAGGGCAGCTCTCTGCGGCTTCGTCGTCGGCCCGAAGGGCCCAGAGCCTCAACCCGCTCTCGCCCGAGCCGCTCTACGCCCGTGCGACGGTCGCCTCGCGCGCGGGCGACAAGGCCGCCGCCGAGCGGTTCTACGAGCAGGCTACCCGGCTCCAACCGGAGAACCCCGAGACCTGGTACGCGCTCGGGCTCTTCCGGCAGACCGCGCTCGGGAACCAGTGCAGCGCGTACTTCGCACTCAACGCGGCCTACACGCTGGATCCCAAGAGCGACCAGTTCACGCCGGACGGCCCGCTCGCCGTGGCGGCAGCGGCGGTCAACGATCCGAAGAAGCCGGCGTGCGGGAGGTAGGAGCCCGGACGACCGGCTGAAGCTGGTCGCCGTCGCTCAGGCGCCGACGACGACGACCGCGTTGGCGCCGTGCAGCTGCGAGGCGCGCAGCCCGTCGAGCGGGCCGACGATGCCGATCCGGAGGTCGTGGGCGAGGCGCCTGCCTTCGCCCTCGAAGCCCTTGCGATACATGACGAGGCTGCGCGTGAAGTCCGAGCGCGGCGCGTTCGCGACGCCGCCGATGCGATAGCCGCGGCGCGACACGCGCGCGGCCGTCGACGCCGCGGCGCCGCGGCGGCCGTTGCCGTTGAGGACGAGGACCGTGACCTTCCCGCGGGCGAGGTGCGCGGCCGGTGCGGCGACGTGGTGCGCCCTCGTCGCGGTCGGCTTTCCCTGCGCCTGCGCCGCTGCCGTGACCCCGACCGGGTGGTGCGTCGCCGTGCCGGTCGTGGGCTTCGCGATCAGCGCTCCGCCGACGACGACCAGCACGACCAGCTCGACCGCCGCCACGGTGGCGGCGACGAGCGCTGCGGTACGCCACGGCCGGACCAGCCGATCGTCGTGGTGAAGGGAGACTTCCACGAACACGACGTTCGTGCGCTGCGGCCCCGCTCCTTCTTCGTCAGAGGGTCAGCGGAGAGAGTCCCAGGTCGCAGCGACACCGACGGCGAGCGATGTCTCGGGCCGGAAGCCGATCGCCCTCGCCGCGAGCCCGCCGTCGAGCACGCTCCGTCCGAGCTCGCCCGGCCGCTCCGCGGCATGGATGGGTGCCGCGTCCGAGCCGGCTGCCGAGCGGCAGACATCGTACAGCTCGAGCACGGTCGTCGCGGTGCCGGTGCCGATGTTGAGCACGCCGTCCATCTCGCCGTCGAGCGCAGCCACCGTCGCCCGGGCGACGTCGCCGACGTAGACGTAGTCTCTCGCCTGCGAGCCGTCGCCGAAGATCTTGCACTGCTCGCCCTCGAGCAGCCGCCCGAGGAAGATCGCCACCACGCCCGCCTCGCCGTGCGGATCCTGGCGCGGGCCGTAGACGTTGCCGAACCGCAGGGCGACGTGCGGCGTTCCGTAGAGACGTGCGAACGCGCCGAGGTAGCCCTCGCCGGCGAGCTTCGCTGCCCCGTAGGGCGAGAGAGGGAGGCAGGGGTCGTCCTCGCGCGCCGGGCGTGCGCACTCACCGTAGATCGCTCCGCCGGTGGACGCGAAGACGACGCGGGCACCCACTCGGCGTGCGGCCTCGAGGACGTTCGCCGTCCCCATCACGTTGATCGATGCGTCGAGCACGGGCTCGGCGACCGAGACGCGGACGTCGGCCTGGGCGGCGAAGTGCACGATCGCCTGCGCGCCGGTCTCGAGGACGAGGTCGTCGAGTGGCTCGCGAACGTCGCGCACGTGAAGCGTCGCTGCGGGCGGCACGTTCTCGCGGCGGCCCTTCGAGAGGTCGTCCACGACGTGCGCCTCGTCACCGCGCGCGAGCAGCGCCTCGACGACGTGGGAGCCGATGAATCCGGCACCGCCGGTGACGATCACGCGCATCGCCGTAATCTACCCCCAAGATGTTCATCACGATCGAGGGACTCGACGGCTCAGGCAAGACGACACAGGCCCGCCTGCTCGGGGCCCGACTCGAGGCCGACGGTCTCGAGGTCGTGCTCACGCGCGAGCCCGGCGGCACTCCACTCGGAGAGGAGATCCGGAACCTGGTGCTGTACGGCGGCGACGTCGCCCCGTGGGCGGAGGCTGCGCTCCTTGCGGCATCGCGCGCCCAGCACGTCGAGCACGTCATCCGGCCGGCGCTCGCCCGCGGCGCCACGGTCATCTCCGACCGCTACGTCGACTCGTCGGTGGCCTACCAGGGAATCGCCCGCGGCCTCGGGCTCGAGCGGGTGCTCGACCTGAACCTCGCCGCCGTCGGAGGCCTGATGCCCGACAGGACGATCCTGCTCGAGCTCGGTGCAGATGATGCGGTCGCCCGGATGGACGGCGAGCGGGACCGGATCGAGCGCGAGGCGGACGGCTTCCACGCGCGGGTGGCCGCTGCGTACCGGCAGCTTGCGGCGCGCGAGCCGGAGCGCTACGTCGTGCTGGACGCGACGCTCCCTGCCGACGTTCTCGCCGAGCAGGTCGCGGCCGCGATCGGCGAGACCCTGTGACGGCGGATCCGTTCGCGGACGTGCCGGAGCAGCACGAGGCGAAGCGGCTGCTCGTCGCGGCGCTCGGCGACGGTGACGCGCACGCCTTTCTCTTCCACGGCCCCGCGGGTGTGGGCAAGACGGAGGCCGCGTTCGCCTTCGCCGGCGCGCAGCTCGGTGATCCTCGCCGCGTCCTCGAGCGCACCCACCCCGACCTCCGGGTGGTCGAGCCGCTCGGGGACATGATCCGGATCGACATCATCCGCGAGCTCCATCACGACCTGCACCTGCGGCCGTTCGAGGCCGAGCGGCGGGTGTACCTCCTCCTCTCGGCCCACCTGCTCAACGACGACGCGGCCGACGCGCTGCTCAAGGATCTCGAGGAGCCGCCGCTCTACGCCACGATCGTGCTCGTCGCCGACGAGCTCGGGCCGATCCCCGAGACGATCCGCTCACGCTGCCAGCTGGTGCCGTTTCGCCGGCTCTCGGAGCGCGCCGTCCGCGAGTGGCTCACCCGGCACGCTCCCGAGCTCGGCGAGGCGGAGGCCACGGCAGTCGCGCGGGTCGCGGGGGGGCGTCTCGACAGGGCCCGCCGGTTGCTCGACCCGGCTGTTCGCGAGCGGCGCGCGGCACTCATCGCGGCGGCCCGGGGGCCGTATCTCGATCCGGAGTTCGAGCCGGCCGACGCCTCTCGCGCGCTGCTCGACGCGGTCGCCCTCCAGGGCGCGACGGCCAAGGATCTCGAGGAGGCGGTCGTGGCGGGCCTCGACCTGACGCCCCGCGAGGCCGAGCAGCGGATCAAGCGGGTGCAGCGCGGCGCCGAGCGCGAGGAGATGCTCGCTCAGCTCGACGAGCTGGCGGCCTGGTATCGAGACCTCGTCGTCGTTGCGAGCGGCGCGGAGCCGGCGACGATTCACGCCGACCGGCTCGACGATCTGCGCGCCGACGTCGCCCTCGACCTCGGTCGCGGGCCCGAGCGAGCGGCAGCTCTCGTGCGCCAGTCGTGGCGGTCGGCCGAGGAGTTCAACGTCAACACGGGTCTGTGGCTCGATGCCCTCTTCGTGCAGCTCCGGCGCGCGTTCGCCTGACAGCCGCTCTTCGCCGTTTACATGCATGATTCACTCATGAAGAGCGATAGTGACCCTCGCCTCGAGAACGTCCTCGGCTCCGTTGCCGTGGCGATCTCGGATGCCGTCCAGGCGGCGGTCGACGAGGCATCGGGGCACACGGCGGCGGGGCCGGCAGCGCTGACGGCCCTGCGGATTCACGATGGCTGCTCCGTAGATCATCTCGCCCACGTGCTCGGGCTCACGCACTCGGGCACCGTACGACTCGTCGACCGGCTCGAGACCGACGGGCTCCTCCGGCGCGGGCAGGGGCGGGACGCGCGTGTCGTGACGCTCGAGCTCACCGCCAAGGGCGCCCGCAGGGCGACCCGTGTCTCGGCGGCAAGGGCCGCCGCGGTGGAGCAGTTCCTCGGCAACCTCGACGCAGGCGAGCGGCGGACGTTTCTGAAGCTCGTCGAGAAGATGGTCACGACGGGAGTGGAGGACTGGCCCGAGGTGCAGCATCGCTGCCGGCTCTGCAACCTGGAGGCATGCCACGCGGGCGGAGATCCGTGCCCGCTCGACGTCCACATGGCGGGGCTCGCAGGGTAGAGCCGGGCGGCGCTACTGCAGCCGGATCCGGGGGTCGACCCACGCGTACGCGATGTCGACCATGACGTTGAAGACGATGATGCAGAGGGTGGAGAAGACGACGACGCCTTGGATCATGGGGAGGTCGAACGTCTCGAGGGCCTGGACGGCGAGGCGGCCGAGGCCGGGCAGCCCGAAGATGTACTCGGTGAAGATGGCGCCGCCGAGCGCGATCCCGATGTCCATCCCGAGCATCGTCACGACCGGGAGGAGGGCGTTGCGGAGGACGTGGTTGCGCATGACCTGCTGCTCGGGGGCGCCCTTGGCGCGGGCGGTGCGGACGTAGTCCTCGCCGAGGGTGTCCATCACGTTGGCGCGGATCATCCGGACGTAGATCGCGGCGAACAGGAGCGCGAAGGTGATCCAGGGGAGGACGAGGTGGTAGGCCCAGTCGACGGGGCCGCCGCAGGTGGCGGTCGCCTCGGGGTTGATGAAGTCGCAGTAGCCGGCGTTCGGGAACCAGCCGAGCCGGTAGCCGATGGTGTACTGGAGCACGAGCCCGATCCAGACCACGGGCACGGAGATCCCGAACAGGACGAATATCGTCGCGGCACGGTCGAGCAGTGAGCGTGGCCGGAGCGCGGAGAGGATCCCGATCGGGAGCGCCATCAGCATCCAGAGGATCGCGCCCCCGAACACGAGCGAGGCCGTCACCGGGGCCGCGTTGAGGATCGTCTGGGTCACGTCCTGGCGATTCGTGAACGACGTCCCGAGCGAACGGTCGATCACGAGCCGCTTCAGGAACAGCGCGTACTGCACCGGGATGGGCCGGTTGAGCCCGAGGCGATGCTCGGCGTTCGTGATGCACTCGGCCGTCGCGCGCTGGCCGCAGGCGAGCCGGGCCGGGTTGGCCGGGATCACGTAGAAGATCATGTACGTCACCATCGTCACCGCGACGAAGAGCACGACGGCCCAGAGAAGGCGACGAATGACGTAGGTCAGCATCGGATCAGAGCTTCTCCCGTAAGTATGTATGAACCATACACAGAAATAGGACTACCGCCAAGCGCGTCATCGGAGTCGCGGATCGCGTGCCGATCGCACAGGAAACTCTCAGGCAACTCACAGAATGGGATGGCACTCTACGGGGGATGGCAGAGATCGCAGCACTTCCCACGAGCGTCGCCCGCGTGCTCGTCGTCGACGACGAGCCCTCGATCACGGACGCGGTCGCGACCGCGCTTCGCTACGAGGGCTTCGAGACGATGGAGGTCGGTGCCGGCCGCGCCGCGGAGCAGGCGATCGACGAGTTCAGGCCCGACCTGATCGTGCTCGACGTGATGCTGCCGGATCTCGACGGGTTCGCGATCGCACGGCGGCTGCGCGACGGCAACCACCGCATTCCCGTGATCTTCCTCACCGCGAAGGATGCGACGGAGGACAAGGTGGCGGGGCTGGCGCTCGCCGACGACTACGTGACGAAGCCGTTCAGCCTCGCCGAGATCGTGGCCCGCGTGCAGACGGTGCTGCGCCGGACCCGGGGTGACGCCGACGGCCCGATGCGCTTCGCCGACGTGACCCTCGACGAGGAGACACGGGAGGTGTGGCGGGGCGACCACCCGATCGAGCTGACGCGCACCGAGTTCGAGTTGCTGCGCTTCCTGATGCTGAATCCGCGCCGGGTGCTGACGAAGCGCCAGATCCTCGACAACGTGTGGCACTACGACTTCGGCGGCGACGCGAACGTCGTCGAGACCTACATCAGCTACCTGCGCAAGAAGCTCGACCCGCTCGGCCCGCCGTTGATCCAGACGGTGCGGCTCGTCGGCTACGCGCTCCGCGAGTCCTAGGCGCCGTGTCCCTTCGGGCGCGACTGGTCGCCGTGCTCGTCTCGCTCACGGCGGTCGGGCTGATCGTCGCCGGAATCGCGACGTACGCGTCGTTGCGGTCGTTCCTCGTCGACCGGGTCGATCGTACGGTGGCCGGAAACGCGACGGCGCTCGCACGGTCCCTGGAGGTCCGCGGTCGTCTCGACCCCGGCGACGTCGATGCCCTGGGTGCGTCGAATCCCGGCGTCTACATCGGCCTCGCCGTCTCCGGCCAGCCGCTTCGCTGGGCCCCGCTCGGGGTTCGCACCGGTGAGACGCCGCCTCCTCAGCCCAACCTGCCGGCGAGCCGGGCGACGGGAGTGGGCGAGGGATCCCACCCGTTCACCGTGCGGGCCGTGTCCGGCGGCACCCAATTCCGGGTGCAGCTCGAGCCGTTGCGCGGCGGCCAGACGCTCGTCGTCGCCGCTCCGCTGAAGGACGTCGCCGACACGTTGCACCAGCTGCTCTTCGTCGAGGCGATCGTGGCCCTGTCGGTGCTCGGCGCGATCTTCGTGCTCGGCCTCTGGCTCGTCCGCGTGGGCCTGCGCCCGCTCGGCCGGATCGAGGCCACGGCGGCCGCGATCGCCGGCGGTGACCTTTCGCAGCGTGTCGAGAACGACGATCCCCGCACCGAGGTCGGCCGGCTGGGTGGGACGCTGAACACGATGCTCGGCCAGATCGAGGAGGCATTCGACGAGCGCACCGCGTCCGAGAACCGGCTGCGCCGCTTCGTCGCCGACGCCTCGCACGAGCTGCGCACGCCGCTCGCGGCGGTGCGGGCCTACGCCGAGCTGTTCGACCGCGGGGCGCGAGAGCGGCCCGACGATCTCGAGCGCGCGATGGCCGGCATCCAGCGCGAGTCGCGACGCATGGGACTGCTGGTCGACGACCTGCTGCTGCTCGCCCGGCTCGACCAGGGCCGTCCGCTCGAGCGCAAGCCCGTCGAGCTGGAGGAGGTGGCGCGCGAGGCGGTCGAGGCCGCGAGGACGCTCGATCCGGGGCGGGAGCTCGAGCTCGACGCATCCGAGCCGGTGGAGGTGCAAGGAGATCGCGAGCGGCTGCGTCAGATCCTCGACAACCTGCTCGCGAACGTGCGGGCGCACACGCCGGCGGGCTCTGCCGCCACCGTGCGCGTCATGAACGGCGGCGCGCAGGCTGTCGTGGAGGTGTCCGACTCCGGCCCGGGACTGTCCGACGCCCAGCTCGACCACGCGTTCGAGCGCTTTTACCGGGGTGACGCCTCCCGCTCCCGCGACATCGGCGGTGCGGGCCTCGGGCTTGCGATCACCGCAGCGATCGCCGAGTCGCACGGAGGCTCGGCCGCGGTCGTCAACGAGGGCCGGGCCGGCGGCACCGGGCTCACGGTTCGGGTCACGATCCCGCTCGCGCCGCCGGTCACGGATCCGCTTCCGGTTGCCGAGGCGGCGCTCGCCGAGCCCTCGCCGACGTAGCTCAGCCCCCGCTGATCGCGGCGAGCACGTCGACGCGCGAGCGAGGCTCGAGCGGTGTCTCGAGACCGGCCCGCTCACGGTCGACGTAGACGTTGATGTGCGGGCGCAGGACAGGCCCGGGCTCGCAGAGCCGGTCGCGGAGACCGGGCCATCGCTCGTCGAGCCGATCGATCGCCTCGCGGACGCTCGTGGCGTCGACGTCGAGCCGCCGTGGCAGATCGGGGAACAGCGGCGGCAGCGTCGAGGGCAGGTGCAGGTCGGCCACGGCTATCCCAGCACCGCGACGTCGACCGACGAGATCGCGGGCAGGTAGCCGGCGATCTCGCTCCAGCTCTCGCCCTCGTCGTTGCTCGCGAAGACCTGCCCCGTGCTCGTGCCGAAGTAGAGGCCGGGGACGTCGAGCGAGTCGACCGCCATGCCCTCGCGCAGCACGCCGAGGTGCGCGTCGCGCTCCGGCAGGCCACGGTCGAGCCGTCGCCAGGTCGAGCCGGCATCGCTCGTGCGCCACACCGAGGCGCGGCCCCCGGGCATGCAGCGCCCGTGCCCGGGGTCGAGCGGGATCACATAGAAGCTTTCGCGGTCGTGGGGATGGGCCGCGGCGGCGAAGCCGAACTCCGTCGGCAGGCCCTCGGTGATCTCCGTCCAGGAGCGGCCGGCATCGTCGCTGCGGTGCATGCCGACGTGGTTCTGCTGGTACAGGCGGTTGCGGTCGACGGGCGACATCACGAGCTTGTGCACGCAGTAGCCGACCTCGGGATCCTCGAGCGGCCAGTCGGCGCGGAGGCCGCGGTTGCGCGGCGCCCACGAGGCTCCGTCGTCGATCGTCTCGAAGATGCCGTAGCCCTGGATCACGGCCCAGAAGCGAGCGGGCTCGTCGGGGTGCGGGAGGATCGCGGCGAGGCCGAGGTGGCCCGGCGGCTGCTTCGCAGGGTCGTTCCAGTCGTCGCGGCCGGGCTGGCCGTCGAGCGTGCTGAGGAGCGACCAGGTCGCGGCGCCGTTGGTGCTCTCGAAGATGCCGGCTGCCTCGGTACCGGCGAGGACGCGTCCGTGGGCTGCGGTCAGACCGGTGATCTTCGACAGCCGGAGCGTGGGATCGGAGTGCGTCAGGCCCTCGCTGGACAACGTCCAGGTCTCGCCGAGGTCGTTACTGTGCCAGACCCCGGCGCCGTGCCACTCGCTGGCGGCAGCCGCGTAGAGCGCGCCGGACGCTGGGTCGTGCACCGCGTTGTAGACGGGCCAGCCGTCGCAGAACGGCCCGCGGACGTTCCAGTCCTTGCGGTCGGCGTCGCTCTCCAGCACGAAGCAGCCCTTGCGCGTTCCGACGAGTAGGACGATCTGGGGCATCCGGGTCCCTCCCGAGCGTGGTTGGTCGAAGCGTTCGGGGGAAGAGACCGGGCGGCGGCGCGAAACTCATCGGTCGGCCTCACCGCCCGTGCCCGTGTGTTCTCCCTAGCCGCGGCGACGTCGCTCCGCCAGGGGCGGGCGGAGCGAAAGGGGAGCGCCTGCACGGAGCCGGGGTGCG
>Ga0302299_10000046_pt1 | contig 45931 bp, 44 predicted proteins | sample III_Fen_N3_4_FD_198795 | JGI IMG/M metagenome (GOLD analysis project Ga0302299, IMG submission 198795) | Peat permafrost microbial communities from Stordalen Mire near Abisko, Sweden - III_Fen_N3_4 | ecosystem: Environmental > Terrestrial > Soil > Wetlands > Permafrost | place: Sweden: Abisko...
CGTCGAGACCAAGCAGTCGATGGCCCCGCGCGACGCCGTCGCCTCCGCCGGCAAGACGCTGGTCGAGCTGTTCGGCCTGGCCCGCGAGCTCAACATCGACGCCGAGGGCATCGACATCGGCCCGTCGCCCGCCGACGCGTTCGTCGCCGAGCAGCTCTCGACGCCGATCGAGTCGCTCGACCTCACGGTGCGCTCGTACAACTGCCTCAAGCGCGAGGGCATCCACACGGTGGGCGAGCTCATCGGTCGCAGCGAGGCCGACCTGCTCGACATCCGCAACTTCGGCTCGAAGTCGATCGACGAGGTCAAGGCCAAGCTCGCCACCCTCGGCCTCGCGCTCAAGGACAGCCCGCCCGGGTTCGACCCCACGACGGCCGTGAGCTTCTACGACGACGACGACCAGGGCTACGCCGAGGACGAGCAGCTCTGACGAGCTGATCGCACTCGAGACCCCACACAGGAGAACTGATGCCTACCCCCACCAAGGGTCCCCGTCTCGGCGGCAGCCCGGCCCACGAGCGGCTCATGCTCGCGAACCTCGCCACGGCGCTGTTCGAGCACGGCAAGATCACCACGACCGAGGCGAAGGCCAAGCGCCTGCGTCCCCTGGCCGAGCGTCTCATCACGCTCGCCAAGCGCGGCGACCTGCACGCGCGTCGCCGCGTGCTCACGGTCGTCCGTGACAAGGGCGTCGTGCACGAGCTCTTCACCGAGATCGCGCCGTCGTACGCCGGTCGTCCCGGCGGCTACACCCGCATCACCAAGATCGGCCCGCGCAAGGGCGACAACGCCCCCATGGCGGTGATCGAGCTCGTCGAGCCGCTCGCGGAGCAGGTCGTGGCCGAGGCCACCGGTGCTGCCAAGCGTGCCGCCAAGGAGCGCGCGGCCAAGGAGTCGGTGCTCGTCACCGCCACCGACAAGGCAGACAAGGTCGCCGACGAGATCGTCGAGACCGTCGAGGACAAGGTCGACGAGGCCGTCGAGGCCGTCGAGTCCGAGACCGCGAAGGCCACCGAGGCCGTCGAGGCGGACCTCGCGAGCGGTGGGGACGTGGCCGAGGAGGCCGCGGCCGACGCCGCCGACGCCGCCGACGAGGCCGAGGACAAGGCCGAGGACAAGGCCGAGGACAAGGCCTGAGCACCACGTCCGACAGCCACGAGCCCGCCGCCCCTACCGGGGACGGCGGGCTCGTGCGTCTGCCGGCCTCGCGCCACGGCGGCCCGCGTGCCGACCAGGTGCGCCTGCGCCTCGACCTCGCCTACGACGGCTCGGGGTTCAAGGGCTGGGCACGGCAGCCGGGACTGCGCACGGTGCAGGGCGAGGTCGAGTCGGCGCTCACGATGCTGCTGCGGGCCCCCGAACCGGTGCTGCTCGCCTGCGCCGGCCGCACCGACGCCGGGGTCAACGCGCGCGGCCAGGTCGCCCACGCCGACGTGCCGGCCGACCTCTGGGCGGACCTCGAAGGGCGCGGCGACGACGCCCCGGTGCGCCGCCTCGGCGGGATCCTCGCCGACGACGTCCGTGTCCGGGCCATGCGCCCGGCACCGCCCGGCTTCGACGCCCGCTGGTCGGCGCTGTCGCGCACCTACGCCTACCGCGTCTCGGACCTCGCCGGCGGCGCCGACCCGCTGCTGCGCTCGCACGTGCTGGCGCACACCGGCATGCGCAGCGGGCTCCTCGAGCTCGGGGCGATGAACGCCGCGGCGAAGGCGCTGCTCGGCGAGCACGACTTCGCGGCCTACTGTCGCCGTCGGGAGGGCGCGAGCACCGTCCGCACCTTGCTCGAGCTGCGCTGGGAGCGCGAGGCCGACACGGGCCTGGCCGTCATGTGGATCCGTGCCGACGCCTTCTGCCACTCCATGGTGCGCGCGATCGTGGGGGCGCTCCTGCCGGTAGGCGACGGCAGACGCCCCGTGGACTGGCCGGCCCGCATCCTCGCCGGTCGCAAACGCGATCCCGACGCCGATGTCGCTCCGGCGATCGGCCTGTGCCTCGAGCACGTCGCCTACCCGCCCGATGACCAGCTCGTGGCGCAGGCCCAGCGTGCCCGTCGCTACCGCGGCAGCGACGCCGGCACCTACGGCCCCTCCGAGGGCTGACCGTCCGGCCCCGGCTTCCTGGTCCGGCTGCGTCCGAACCTCGGCGGTGCCAGGCTCGTCGTATCGGACGACGAGGAGGTCGTGATGCGCGTCGTGGTCGCCCTGGGCGGGAACGCCCTGCAGAAGCGCGGAGAACCGATGACCGTTGAGAACCAGCGGGCCAACGTCCGCCTCGCGTGCGAGGCGCTCGCCCCGGTGGCCGTCGACCACGAGCTGGTGATCTCCCACGGCAACGGACCCCAGGTCGGCCTGCTGTCGCTGCAGGCGTCGGCGTACGACGAGGCCTCGACGTACCCGTTCGACGTCCTGGGCGCGCAGACCGAGGGGATGATCGGCTACCTCATCGAGCAGGAGCTCGGGAACCTCGTGCCGTTCGAGAAGCCCATCGCGACGATCCTCACCATGACCGAGGTCGACCCGGACGACCCGGCGATGAAGGACCCCACGAAGTTCGTCGGGCCGGTCTACTCGCAGGACGACGCGAAGCGGCTCGCCGCCGACAAGGGCTGGACGGTCAAGGCCGACGGCACGCACTGGCGCCGGGTCGTGCCGTCGCCGCTGCCCAAGCGGATCTTCGAGATCCGGCCGATCAAGCAGCTGCTCGAGTCGGGCACGATCGTGATCTGCACCGGCGGCGGAGGCATCCCGACGATGTACCTGCCGGGCGAGTCGCTCACGCACGCGTCGGACATGAACCCGCGCACGCTCGTCGGGGTCGAGGCGGTCATCGACAAGGATCGGTCGTCGTCGGTGCTCGCCAAGGACCTCGAGGCCGACCTTCTCGTCATCGCGACCGACGCCGACGCCGTCTACCTCGACTGGGGCACTCCGCGGCAGCGGGCGATCGCCACGGCCTCGCCGGACGCGCTCGAGGGGTTCCACTTCCCGGCCGGGTCGATGGGTCCCAAGGTCGACGCCGTGTGCGACTTCGCGCGCTCGGCGCCGGGCAAGGTGGCCGCGGTGGGGGCGCTCGCCGACCTCACCGAGATCCTCGCCGGCACCAAGGGCACGCGGGTGAGCACGGAGTACGGCAGCGAGCCCACCTTCCGGTGAGGCCAGGGCTGGCGCTGCCCGCTGCTCTCGAGCCGGGTGACCGGGTGGCGGTGGTCGCGTTGTCGAGCCCGGTGCCGGTCGACCGTCTCGACGCCGGGCTCGCGGTCCTCCGCGGCTGGGGCCTCGAGGTGGTCGAGGGTCGGCACCTGCGCGCCGCGCACCCCGATCTGCCCTACCTCGCGGCCACCGACGAGGAGCGCGCGGCCGACCTCACCGCCGCCTGGCTCGACCCGCGTGTGCGCGCAGTGCTGGTGGGTCGCGGCGGCTACGGCGTCCCTCGGCTCCTCGACCTGCTCGACTGGCAGGCGTTGGGCGCGGCGCCGCCACGCACCCTCGTCGGCTTCTCCGACGTCACGCCCCTGCTGCACGCCGTGGTCCGACGGCTCGGCGTCGCCGCCGTGCACGGCCCTGCGGTGACCGGCCTCGGTGACGGGGACGACGTCACGCGGGACTCGCTGCACGACCTCCTGTTCGGAGCGGAGGGGGAGCGCGTCCTGGGCGGCCTCGAGACGGTCGTGCCAGGGTCGGCCGAGGGGCCGCTCGTCGGTGGCAACCTCGCCCTGCTCGCTGCGTGCACCGGCGACCTGCTCCCCGCCGACGGTGCGATCGTCGTCCTCGAGGACGTCGACGAGAGCCCGCACCGGCTCGACCGCGCCCTCACGTCGTTGCTGCGTTCCGGTTGGCTCGACGGCGCGAAGGGGATCGTGCTCGGCGCTTTCACGCGCTGCGGGGAGCCCGACGTCGTGCGCGCCCTGCTCCTCGAGCGGCTGCGGCCGCTGGGAGTCCCGATGACGGCAGGAGCGCCGCTCGGGCACGACGAGCCCAACCTGGCGGTCCCGATCGGTGGGGCGGCGAGGCTCGCGGACGGTGCGCTCGTGGTCGACGTGCGCCATGGCGCACGCTCCGCGCGCTAACGCGATTGCGCCAGGGGGCGGCGGGCAGGGGAGAATCGCCGCTCGTGGGACATGTCGAGGTCGGGCGGGTGACGCACACGCTGCCCGACGGGCGCGTGCTGCTCGACGAGGTGTCGTTCCGGGTGGCCGACGGAGCGAAGGTCGCGCTCGTGGGCGCCAACGGCGCCGGGAAGACCACGCTGCTGCGCCTGGTGGCCGGCGACCTCGAACCGCAGAGCGGTGCCATCACGCGGTCGGGCGGGCTCGGCGTGATGCGCCAGTTCGTCGGCTCGGTGCGCGACGAGTCGACGGTGCGCGACCTGCTGCTCTCGGTGGCGCCGCCGCGCGTGAGCGCCGCGGCCGCAGCCCTCGACGCCGCCGAGCTGGCGATGATGGACAGCGACGACGAGGCCACGCAGATGGCCTACGCGCACGCCATCTCCGACTGGGCCGACGCCGGCGGCTACGACGCCGAGGTGCTGTGGGACGTGTGCACGGTCGCCTCGCTCGGCATCCCGTTCGAGCGTGCGCAGTACCGCGAGGTGCGCACGCTCTCGGGCGGCGAGCAGAAGCGGCTCGCGCTCGAGGCCCTGCTGCGCGGCCCCGACGAGGTGCTGCTGCTGGACGAGCCCGACAACTACCTCGACGTCCCGGGCAAGGAGTGGCTCGAGCAGCGGCTTGCGGAGTCGCCCAAGACGGTGCTCTACGTGTCGCACGACCGCGAGCTGCTGGCGCGCACGGCGACGCAGGTCGTGACGATCGAGCTCGGTGCCGCGGGCAACACCGCGTGGACCCACGGCGGCGGCTTCGCGACGTACCACGTCGCCCGGGCCGACCGGTTCGCCCGCCTCGAGGAGCTGCGGCGCCGGTGGGACGAGGAGCACCAGAAGCTCAAGGACCTCGTGCTCATGTACAAGACGAAGGCGGCATACAACGACGGGCTCGCCTCGCGCTACCAGGCCGCCAAGACGCGGCTGCAGAAGTTCGAGGAGGCCGGCCCGCCGCAGGAGGTCGCGCGCGAGCAGAGCGTGCGCATGCGCCTGACCGGCGGCCGTACGGGCAAGCGCGCCGTGGTCTGCGAGGGTCTCGAGCTCACCGGCCTCATGCGGCCCTTCGACCTCGAGGTGTGGTTCGGCGAGCGGGTGGCCGTGCTCGGTGCCAACGGCTCGGGCAAGTCGCACTTCCTGCGGCTGCTCGCGGCCGGCGGCAGCGACCCCGACGTCGAGCACCGTCCGGTGGGCGACGTGCCGATCGCAGCGGTGGCGCACGCCGGCGTCGCCCGCCTCGGCGCCCGGGTGCGCCCAGGGTGGTTCGCGCAGACCCACGAGCACCCCGAGCTCGTCGGGAAGACGCTCCTCGAGGTGCTCCACCGCGGCGACGCCCACCGCGACGGGATGGGCCGCGAGGCAGCGGCTCGCAAGCTCGACCGCTACGAGCTGGCCTACGCCTCCGAGCAGACCTTCGAGAGCCTGTCGGGCGGCCAGCAGGCCCGGTTCCAGATCCTGCTGCTCGAGCTCTCCGGGGCGACCCTGCTGCTGCTCGACGAGCCCACCGACAACCTGGACCTCGCCAGCGCGGAGGCGCTGGAGGAGGGACTGGCGGCCTTCGAGGGCACCGTGCTGGCCGTCACCCACGACCGCTGGTTCGCCCGCTCCTTCGACCGCTACGTCGTCTTCCGCTCCGACGGCGCCGTCGAGGAGGTCCCCGACCCCGAGTGGCACGAGACCCGCCCCGCCCGGGCCTGACCCTGCGTGATCTCGGTGGGACGCCACCGTCGGCGGCCGGGAAGGTCGCATCTGACCAAGATCACGGCCAATTTGGGGGAACTCGTGGGGCGCCGGTACTCTTGACCCTTGCTGCGTCCGCGCAGCCTGGTCGCCCGGAAGGCGGCCAGTACGGCGCTCCGCCTCCTCACGGCTCCTCGTGGGCGGCGGCGCGCGCAGAGTCCTGACCCGACGAGCGAGAGACAGGTGCGGCATCATGCGCACGTACAGCCCCAAGGCGGGCGAGGTCACCCGGGAGTGGTTCGTCATCGACGCCACCGACGTGGTTCTCGGCCGGCTCGCCACGCACGCCGCCACGCTGCTGCGCGGCAAGCACAAGCCCACCTTCGCCCCGCACGTCGACGGCGGTGACTTCGTCATCATCGTGAACGCCGACAAGGTGGCCCTCACCGGCAACAAGCGCGAGCAGAAGATGGCCTACCGCCACTCCGGCTACCCGGGCGGCCTGCGCGCCACCTCCTACGCCGAGCTGCTCGACACCGACCCGCGCAAGGCGGTCGAGAAGGCCGTCAAGGGGATGCTCCCCCACAACAAGCTGGGCCGTCAGGTCATCAAGAAGCTGAAGGTGTACTCGGGTCCCAACCACCCGCACTCCGCCCAGCAGCCGCAGCCGTTCGAGATCACCCAGGTCGCGCAGTAAGCGCCACGGCGAGACACAGAGACTGAGAGGAACCGTGGCCATGACCGAGACCACCACCGAGATCACCGAGAGCGGCGAGGACTTCGAGTCCGCCGAAGGCAGCTACACCACCGAGACGCCGACCTCCCCGGTCGCCGTCGCCCACCGCGAGGTGGTGACCGCTCCCGCGAACGCCACCGGCCGCCGCAAGCAGGCCATCGCCCGCGTGCGCCTCGTCCCCGGCTCCGGTCGCTGGACGATCAACGGCCGCGCGCTCGACGAGTACTTCCCGAACAAGGTCCACCAGCAGCTGGTCAACGAGCCGTTCGTCACGCTCGAGCTCGACGGCCGCTACGACGTCATCGCGCGCATCACCGGCGGCGGCGTCAGCGGTCAGGCCGGTGCGCTGCGCCTGGGCATCGCCCGCGCGCTCAACGAGATCGACGTCGAGGCCTACCGCCCCACTCTCAAGAAGGCCGGCTTCCTCACGCGCGACGCGCGCGTGAAGGAGCGCAAGAAGTACGGCCTCAAGAAGGCCCGCAAGGCGCCGCAGTACTCGAAGCGCTGAGCGAGCGAAGGACGAGCTTGCTCGTCCTTCCGAGCGTGCGCGAGAGTTGAGCGCGAGAGGCGAAGCCGAGCGCGATCACAGCAAGCGCTCAGCGAGCGGGCAGGGAACGCGAGCTCCCGGCGTCCCAGCGCTACGCACGATGCCCCGGGGCTACGCTCCGGGGCATCGTGCACGTCAGGGCACGAGGGCTCGGGGGAGCCCACGACGAAGGAGATCCCGTGGGTCGACTGTTCGGCACCGACGGCGTCCGGGGACTGGCCAACGCCGACCTCACCGCCGAGCTGGCCCTCGACCTCGCGGTCGCGGCGGCGCACGTGCTCGGCGACGTGGGCGCCTTCGGCGGCCACGAGGGTCGTCCGGTGGCGGTCGTGGGTCGCGACCCGCGTGCGAGCGGCGAGTTCCTCGAGGCGGCCGTCGTGGCCGGTCTGGCGAGCGCCGGTGTCGACGTGTGGCGGGTCGGCGTGCTCCCGACGCCCGCCGTCGCCTACCTCACCGCGGCGCTCGACGCCGATCTCGGCGTCGTGCTGTCGGCGTCGCACAACCCGATGCCCGACAACGGGATCAAGCTGCTCGCCCGCGGCGGGCACAAGCTCGCCGACGACGTCGAGGACGCGATCGAGGCGCGCATGCGCGAGGCGTGGTCGCGGCCGACCGGCGCCGGCGTGGGCCGCGTGGTCGACCACGCCGAGGGCGCGGTTCTCTACGTCGAGCACCTGCTCTCCACCGTGCCGCACCCGCTCGACGGGCTGCGCGTGGTGGTCGACGGCGCCAACGGCGCGGCGTCGTCGGTCGGGCCGGAGGCGCTGCGTCGCGCCGGTGCCGAGGTGATCGAGATCCACACCGAGCCCGACGGGCTCAACATCAACGACGGCTGCGGCTCCACGCACCTCGAGGACCTGCGAGCCGCCGTCCTCGAGCACGGCGCCGACGCGGGCGTGGCCTTCGACGGCGACGCCGACCGCTGTCTCGCGGTCGACGCCGGCGGCGCCGTCATCGACGGCGACCACGTGCTGGTGATCCTCGGTATCGCGATGCGCGAGCGCGGCGTCCTCGTCGACGACACCGTCGTCGCGACCGTGATGGCCAACCTCGGCTTCAAGCTCGCGGCGCAGGAGTCGGCCCTCGCGGTGATCGAGACCGGCGTGGGCGACCGCTACGTGCTCGAGGCGATGCGCGAGGGCGGCTTCGTCCTCGGCGGCGAGCAGAGCGGCCACGTGATCCTGGCCGACCACGCCACCACCGGCGACGGCGTCCTCACGGCGCTGCACCTGCTCTCGCGGGTGGCGCAGACGGGGCGCCCGCTCGCCGAGCTCGCCTCGATCGTGCAGAAGCTGCCGCAGGTGCTCATCAACGTCAAGGGCGTCGACAAGAGCCGGGTGGCCACCGAGCCCGCACTGCTCGCCGCCGTGGCCGACGCCGAGGCCGAGCTCGGCCGAACCGGGCGGGTGCTCCTGCGCTCGTCGGGCACCGAGCCGGTCGTGCGCGTGATGGTCGAGGCCGCGACGGCCGAGCAGGCCCAGGCGGTCGCCGAGCGCCTCGCCGGCGTCGTCTCCGCCACGCTGGCGCTGTAGGGCGCGGCGGCCGCGTCCTGCGCCGCCCGACCACGATCGCGATGTCGGGTCGCTGACCTGCAGAGATGTGCCCGTGGTCGACCCCAAGGGTGTGATGCGGGGAGGGGCGGGGGGCTCGCTCGGGCGGGTCGGGACCGCTGCCGGGATAGCCTGGGGCGCATGTGCGGAATCGTCGGGTACGTCGGTGAGAAGCAGGCTCTGCAGGTCGTCGTCGACGGGCTGAGGCGCATGGAGTACCGCGGGTACGACTCCGCGGGCATCGCCGTCGTGTCCGATGGCGAGCTCGAGACCCGCAAGAAGGCCGGCAAGCTGGCCAACCTCGAGACGCTCCTCGGCAGCGAGCCGCTGCACGAGTCGACGATCGGTATCGGCCACACCCGCTGGGCCACCCACGGCGGCCCCACCGACGCCAATGCGCACCCGCACGTGAGCGAGGACGGCAAGGTCGCCGTCATCCACAACGGGATCATCGAGAACTTCGCCGAGCTGCGCGCCGAGCTCACCGCGTCCGGCGTCTCGCTCTCCTCCGACACCGACACCGAGGTGGTCGCGCACCTGCTCGCGGCGGTGCTGCCGCACACCGACCGCGACCTCGCCGAGGCGATGCGTCAGGTGTGCCGCCGGCTCAACGGCGCCTTCACGCTCGTCGCCGTCGACTCCGACTTCCCCGACGTCGTCGTCGGTGCTCGGCGCAACAGCCCGCTCGTGGTCGGCCGCGGCGAGGGTGAGAACTTCCTCGCGTCCGACGTGGCCGCGTTCGTCGCCCACACGCGCAGCGCGATCGAGCTCGGCCAGGACCAGGTCGTCGAGCTGCGGCGCGACTCGATCGTCATCACCGACTTCGACGGCCGCCCCGCCGAGGTCGTCGAGTACGAGGTCACGTGGGACGCGAGCGCTGCCGAGAAGGGCGGCTACGAGACCTTCATGGCCAAGGAGATATCCGAGCAGCCCAAGGCCGTCGCCGACACCCTGCTCGGACGCGTCGACGCCCACGGCCGTCTGCACATGGACGAGATGCGCCTCACCGAGAACGAGCTGCGCAGCATCGACAAGGTCGTCGTCATCGCGTGCGGCACGGCCTACCACGCGGGGCTGGTCGCCAAGTACGCGCTCGAGCACTGGACCCGCCTGCCCTGCGAGGTCGAGCTCGCCAGCGAGTTCCGCTACCGCGACCCGGTCGTGGGCCACCGCACGCTCATCATCGCGATCTCGCAGAGCGGCGAGACGATGGACACCCTGATGGCGCTGCGCTACGCGCGCGAGCAGGGGTCGAAGGTGCTCGCGATCTGCAACACGCAGGGCTCGACCATCCCGCGCGAGAGCGACGCCGTGCTCTACACCCACGCCGGCCCCGAGGTCGCGGTCGCCTCGACCAAGGCGTTCCTCACGCAGATCGTCGCGACGTTCCTCGTCGCGCTGTACGTCGCGCAGGTTCGCGGCAACAAGTTCGGCGACGAGATCCAGGCCGTGGTGCGCGACCTCAGCGACATGCCGCAGAAGATCGACCTCGTCCTCGACACCACCGAGGAGGTCAAGGCGCTCGCCGAGGAGCTCAAGGACTGCACGTCCGTGCTGTTCATCGGCCGTCACGTCGGCTACCCGGTGGCGCTCGAGGGTGCGCTCAAGCTCAAGGAGCTCGCCTACATGCACGCCGAGGGCTTCGCGGCCGGCGAGCTCAAGCACGGCCCGATCGCCCTGCTCGAGGAGGGTGTGCCGGTCTTCTGCATCGTGCCGCCGCCCTCGGGCCGCAGCGTGCTGCACGAGAAGATCGTGTCGAACATCCAGGAGGTGCGGGCCCGCGGCGCTCTCACCATCGTGATCGCCGAGGAGGGCGACGACGCCGTCGTGCCCTACGCCGACCACCTCGTGCGCATCCCGGCGTGCCCGACCCTGCTGCAGCCGCTCGTCGCGACCGTGCCGCTGCAGGTGTTCGCGGCCGCGATGGCCACGGCCAAGGGGCACGACGTCGACCAGCCGCGCAACCTGGCCAAGAGCGTCACCGTCGAGTAGCGCAGCGCCGTCCCTCGCCCGGCGTCACCACCACGAGCAGTACTGCATGAGCAGCGTGTCGTGCCAGCCCTCGCGGTCGGTGTCGCGCTCGCGACCGTGCAGGACGCCGACCGGCCGGAACCCGCACGCCGTGTAGCACGCGATCGCCGCGGCGTTGGACGCCGCCGGGTCGATCGTGACGAGGTGGTGCCCGCGCACGTCGACGAGCCAGTCGCGCACGGTCGTGACGACCTCGCGGCCGAGCCCGTGACGGTGCACGCTCGCGGCGAGGAACAGGTCGATCCCGTTCTCGTCGTAGTCGGGATCGTCGTTCTCCCACGCCTGCACCATGCCGACGACGGCACCGCTCGGCCCGAGGTCGGGGGCGTGCGCCAGCTCGACCACCCAGCGCGTCGTGTCGACGTCGAAGTCCCACGGGAAGTCGTCGTCCGGCGGGTGCCACCACCGGGACACGGCGGGCGAGGCCACCAGGGCGCGCAGGGTGGGCGCGTCGTCGGGGTCGAGCGCGCGCAGGCGCACGCGCGCGCTCACGAGCGTCGGCGTCGGGTCCTCCCGGGGGACGGCCATGGACCCATCCTCGCGCGAGGGGTGGCAGGCTGACGTCGTGATCGTGGGGATAGGCATCGACGTCGTCGACGTCCCCCGCTTCGTCACGTCCCTCGAGCGCACGCCCGCGATGGTCGACCGGCTGTTCACCGAGGCCGAGCGGGTCACCGACGAGGGCCGGCCGCGCACCGAGACCTCGCTCGCCGCACGGTTCGCGGCGAAGGAGGCGGTGGCCAAGGCCCTCGGCGCCCCGCAGGGGATGGCCTGGCACGACTGCGAGGTCGTGGGCGACAGCGACGGCCGGCCGTGGCTGCGCATCTCGGGCACCGTGGCCGACGCCGCCGCGGCGCAGGGCATCGATCGCTGGCACCTCTCGCTCAGCCATGACGGCGACGTCGCCGTGGCCTACGTCATCGCGGAGTCGTCATGACCCTGCTGCCCTCGCAGCTGGCCCTGTCCGTCGAGCTCGTACGCCGCCTCGAGGGCGAGGCGATGGCCGCGCTGCCCGAGGGCACCCTCATGGCACGTGCGGCGTCGGCCATCGCCGTCTCGGCGTCCGGGATGCTGCGCGACACGGTCGGTCGCGTGACCGGCTCCCGCGTGGTGCTTCTCGTCGGCAGCGGCGACAACGGCGGCGACGCGCTGTACGCCGGTGCGCGCCTGGCCCGACGGGGTGCGCGCGTCGACGCGGTGCTCGTCGCCGATCGCCACCACGAGGCGGGCGCCACTGCGCTGCGCTCGGCGGGTGGTCGCCTCGTCGGCACCGACGACCTCGTCGCCGCGGCCGAGCTCGTGGCGGCAGCCGATCTCGTCGTCGACGGCATCCTCGGCATCGGCGGGCGCGGCGGGCTGCGCGAGCCGGCCGCCACGCTGGCCGCCGTCGCGCGCGAGACCGACGCGACCGTGCTCGCCGTGGACCTCCCGAGCGGGGTGGATGCCGACTCCGGCGCTGTCGAGGACACCCACCGCGTGGTCGTGGCCGACCGCACCGTCGTCATGGGCGTGCTCAAGCCCGGTCTGCTCGTGGGTGCGGGCGCCGCGTACTCCGGCGACCTCGAGGTCGTCGACATCGGCCTCGACCTCAGCAGCGTCACGCGGTCGGAGGCGGTCGTCCTCGTCGACGATCGGCTCGCCGCGCACGACCTCGAGCGTCCGGGCGCCTACGACGACAAGTACACGCGTGGCGTGGTCGGCGTATCGACCGGCTCCGAGCGCTATGCCGGTGCGGCCGTGCTGTCGACCGGCGGCGCTCGGCACGGGCTCTCGGGCTACGTGCGCTACAGCGGCCCGGCGTACGTCGAGGTGGTGCAGGCCTGGCCCGAAGCCGTCGCCAAGCCGGGGCGCGTCGGCGTCGCCGGGCGCGCTCAGTGCTGGGTCGTCGGATCCGGCCGGGGCACCGACGAGGACGCGCGTCTCGCGGTGCTCGACGCCGCCGGGCTCGGCGTGCCGCTCGTGCTCGACGCCGACGCCATCACGCTGCTGGCCGAGGACTCCGAGGTGCGCTCGGCCGTGGAGTCGCGCACCGCGCCCACGATCGTGACGCCGCACGACGGCGAGTTCGCGAGGCTCGCGGCGGCGCCCGTCGGCGTCGACCGCGTCGGGGCGGCGCGCTCGCTGGCGCGCAGCCTCGGGCTGGTCGTGCTGCTCAAGGGCTCGTCGACCGTGGTCGCGTCGCCGTCCGGTGCGACGTACGTGTCGATGTCGGCACCGCCCGAGCTCGCGACCGCGGGCTCCGGCGACGTGCTGGCCGGCCTGCTCGGTTCGGTCGTGGCCCACCACCAGGCCCGCGGCAACGTCGACGCCGACCTGCTGGCCCGCCTGGCCGCGGTGGCGTCGCACGTGCACGGCGTCGCCGGGCTGGTCGCGGTGGGCGAGGGCCGCACGATGGCCGCGCTCGACCTCGTCGCGGCCCTGCCCGAGGCCATCGCGCGGGTGCGGGGCGCCGAACCCGCCTGAACCGGGGATCGCGGGGTGGCCGGGCGCGCAGCCGCCCCCCGGGGTGGGGGAGACTGGTGCGGTGACCGCCGCTGCCCTCGCGACCGCGTCCGGCTGGACGCCGGAGGCGCTGGCGCGCGGTGCCGTGGCCCAGGTCGACCTCGACGCGTTCCGCGCCAACGTCGCGCGCTGCGCCGAGGCCGCACCGGGCGCGGCGCTGCTGGCCGTGGTCAAGGCCGACGCCTACGGGCACGGCCTCGTGCCGTGCGCGCGCGCCGCCCGCGAGGCCGGCGCGGCCTGGCTGGGCACGGCACTGCTCGACGAGGCCATCGCCCTGCGCGACGCCGGGGTCGACGGCCCCGTCGTCGCCTGGCTGGCCGTGCCGGGCGCGCGCTTCGCCGCGTGCGTCCAGCGCGACATCGACGTCACCGCGTCGGCTGCGTGGGCCCTCGACGAGGTGGCCGAGGCGGCGCGCGGCGTGGGCCGGCCAGCCCGGATCCAGCTCAAGGCCGACACCGGGCTGTCCCGCAACGGCGCCACGGCCGGCGACTGGCCCGCGCTGGTGGGGGCAGCCGCCCGCCTCGAGCGCGAGGGCGTCGTGCACGTGAGCGGCGTGTGGTCGCACTTCGCCAACGCCGACGAGCCGAGTCACCCGTCGGTCGCCCGGCAGATCGCGGTGTTCGACGAGGCGCTCGAGATCGCGGCGGCCGCGGGCCTGCGGCCCGAGGTGCGTCACATGGCCAACTCCGCCGGCGTCTTCGGCACGCCGCGCGCCCACTACGACGTGGTGCGCGCGGGGATCGGCATGTACGGCCTGTCGCCCGGTGCGGCGCTGGGGAGCGCGCGCGACCTCGGCCTCGCACCCGTGATGACGCTGCGCGCCCGCCTCGCCGGCGTGAAGCGCGTGACCGCGGGCGAGTCGGTGTCGTACGGCTCCACCTACACGACCGACCACGACACGACGCTGGGGCTCGTCCCGCTCGGGTACGCCGACGGCATCCCCCGGGCGGCCTCCAACGCCGGGCCGGCGTACGCCGCGGGGCGTCCGCGCACCGTCGCCGGACGGGTCTGCATGGACCAGTTCGTGCTCGACCTCGGCGACGACGCCGCCGACCCGGGCGACGAGGTCGTGGTGTTCGGCACAGGCGGCCCGTCAGCCGACGAGTGGGCCGAGGTCTGCGGGACGATCGGGTACGAGATCGTCACGCGCATCGGTCCGCGCGTGCCGCGGGTGCACACAGGAGTGAGGGCATGAGCAGCCAGGACCTGTTCCGCGCTTCGACGCCCGGCCGCGTGGCCGGGATCGTCGGCGCGCTCGGGGCGGCCGCTGCCGTGGGCGCCGCGATCGGCGTCGCCGCCGAGCGCGTGCTGGTGCGTCGCGCGATCCGGCCCGACGAGGAGCGCGACGAGCCCTTCGGCCTGCTGCGCGGTGAAGTCGTGCCGGTGCTGGCCACCGACGGGACGCCGCTGCACGTCGAGCTGGAGGAACCCCCCGAGGGCTCGCTCGCCGACCGCGCCGGCGACGGCCTCACCATCATCTTCAGCCACGGGTACGCCCTCGAGGAGGACTCGTGGCACTACCAGCGGCGTGACCTGCGCGCCCTGGGCCGTCTGGTGTTCTGGGACCAGCGCAGCCACGGGCGCAGCGGGCGGGGCCCGGCGGAGAACGCCACCATCGACCAGCTCGGGCGCGACCTCGAGGCCGTCATCGCTGCCACCGCTCCGACCGGCCCGATCGTGCTCGTCGGCCACTCGATGGGCGGCATGACCGTGATGTCCTACGCGTCGCTGCACCCGGAGGAGTTCGGCGAGCGCGTGCGCGGCGTCGCCCTCATCGCGACGTCCTCGGGTGGCCTGGCCGGGGTGCCGCTCGGCATGCCCACGTCGATGGCGAAGTGGTTCCACGGCGTGGCCCCCGGGATCGCCGAGCAGCTCGCGCAGCGCAAGGAGCTCGTGGAGCGTGGGCGCAAGGCCGGCAGCGACATCGCCTACCTGCTCACCAAGGTCTACTCGTTCGGTTCCAACGTCCCACCGTCGCTGACCGGCTTCGTGCACAAGATGATCTCGGCGACACCGATCGACGTCGTGGCTGAGTTCCTGCCGACGTTGGAGGCGCACGACAAGCGCGAGGCGCTCGCCGCCATCAGCCGGGTCGACACCCTGGTGCTCGTGGGCGACGACGACCTGCTGCTGCCGGTGCAGCACAGCGACGAGATCGTGCGGCACGTGCCGCACGCCGAGCTCATCGTGATCCCGAACGGTGGCCACATGGTCATGCTCGAGCGCTACCCCGAGGTCAACCAGCACCTGCGCGAGCTCGTCGCGCGCGTGCGCACGAACATGGCGGCCGAGAAGCAGGAGACCGCGTGACCTCGGTCGTCGTGCCCACGCGCGACGCCATGCACGACCTCGGCGCCCGGATCGCATCGCTCGTGCACGCGGGAGATCTCGTCGTGCTCGCCGGAGGGCTCGGTGCCGGCAAGACCACGCTGACCCAGGGGATCGGCCGGGGCCTCGGCGTGCGCGGCGCCATCACCTCGCCGACCTTCGTGATCGCCCGCGTGCACCCGTCGACCACCGGCGGTCCTCCGCTCGTGCACGTCGACGCCTACCGGCTCGAGTCGCTCGACGAGGTCGACGACCTCGACCTCGACGCGTCGCTCGACGACTCCGTCACCGTCGTCGAGTGGGGCGAGGGCAAGGTCGAGGGGCTCGCGGAGGACCGTCTCGTCGTGCGCATCGATCACCCCACCGGCGACTCCGACGACGGTGTTGACGGCGACGACGGCGACGAACCGCGCACCGTCACCCTGACCGGCATCGGTGCCCGGTGGGACGGCGTGGTGCTCGACGCCGTGGCCGCATCATGATCCTGCTCGCGATCGACACGTCGTCGTCGGCCGTCACGGCGGCGGTGCACGACGGTGCCAGCGTGCGCAGCGAGGTGATGGAGCACGGCCCGCAGGCGCACGGCGAGCTGCTCGCACCGGTGGTGCAGCGTGCGCTCACGGCCGCGGGCACCACGCCGGCCGACCTCGCGGCGGTCGTGGTCGGCACCGGCCCCGGCCCGTTCACCGGTCTGCGCGTGGGGATCGTGACGGCGCGCGTGATGGCCGAGGCGCTCGGCGTCCCGGCCTACGGCGTCTGCTCGCTCGACGTGCTCGCTCTGCAGGCGGTGCGCGAGGGCCGGGTCGAGACGGCGTTCGCGGTCGCGACCGACGCTCGGCGCAAGGAGGTCTACCTCGCCACCTACGACTCCGACGGCGCGCGTCTCGGCGGGCCGTTCGTCGTGCGTCCGCGCGACGTCGATCCGATGCTCGCCGCCGGTCCCGTCGTCGGCGAGGGCGCGTGGCTGTACGAGGAGACGTTCGGCGACGCGCGCGAACCCGGGTACGTGTCGTCGGCGTGGCTCGCGACGCTCGCCGTCGAGCGCGTCGCGCGCGGTGAGGCGCTCGACAGCACGGCACCGCTCTACCTGCGGCGACCCGACGCCGTGGAGAACGCGGCGCGCAAGCGGGTGACTCAGCCATGACCGGGCTGCGGCGCATGCGGTGGTGGGACGTCGAACCCGTCGCCGCCCTCGAGCGCGAGCTGTTCCCGCACGATGCGTGGAGCGTCGAGCAGCTGTGGGGCGAGCTCGCGCACGTGCCCGACACCCGCTGGTACGCCGTCCACGAGGACGACGTCGGCGTCGACGGCTACGTCGGCCTCTACGCCGTGCCGCCGGAGGGCGACGTGCAGACGATCGCCGTGGCACCGCGCTCGCAGGGGCGCGGCCTCGGACGCGAGCTGCTCGCCGCCCTCGTGGCCGAGGCGCGGCTGCGTGGCTGCGCCCAGCTGTTCCTCGAGGTGCTCGACGGCAACGCCGCCGCGCTCTCGCTCTACGTCAGTGCGGGCTTCGAGCGGATGGGACGTCGCACGTCGTACTACGGGCCGGGTCTCGACGCCGTGGTCCTGCGGCTGCGGCTCCACGAGCAGGCCGACCCCGACGCCGTCCCCACGGAGGTCCGGTCGTGACCCGCGACGAGCCGCTGGTGCTCGGCATCGAGACCTCGTGCGACGAGACCGGCGTCGGTCTGGTGCGTGGGACGACGCTGCTCGCCGACGCCGTCGCCAGCAGCGTCGACGAGCACGCACGGTTCGGCGGCGTCGTGCCGGAGGTCGCGAGCCGGGCGCACCTCGACGCGATGGTGCCCACGATCCGACGCGCGTGCGAGACCGCCTGCGTCTCGCTGCGCGACGTCGACGCCATCGCCGTCACGGCTGGCCCGGGGCTCGCGGGTGCCCTGCTCGTCGGGGTCGCGGCGGCCAAGGCGCTCGCGCTCTCGCTCGGGGTCCCGATCCACGGCGTCAACCACCTCGCCGCGCACGTGGCCGTCGACCAGCTGCAGCACGGGCCGCTGCCCGAGCCGACGATGGCGCTGCTCGTGTCGGGCGGGCACTCGTCGCTGCTGCTCGTGCCCGACGTGACCTCCGACGTGCGACCGCTCGGCGCGACGATCGACGACGCCGCCGGCGAGGCCTTCGACAAGGTCGCGCGCGTGCTCGGCCTGCCGTTCCCCGGCGGGCCGCACATCGACCGGGCAGCCTCCGAGGGCAGCATCGTCATCGACTTCCCGCGCGGCCTGACGTCCGGCCGCGACATGGAGCGGCACCGTTTCGACTTCTCGTTCAGCGGGCTCAAGACCGCGGTCGCGCGCTGGGTCGAGGCGCGCGAGGCCTCGGGCGAGCCGGTGCCGGTGGCCGACGTCGCCGCCTCGTTCCAGGAGGCCGTCGTCGACGTGCTCACCCGCAAGGCGCTGCTCGCGTGCCAGGAGAACGAGGTCGATCACCTCGTCGTCGGCGGTGGTGTCGCGGCCAACTCGCGGCTGCGCGCGCTCGCGCAGGAGCGCTGCGACGCGGCGGGGATCGAGCTGAGGGTGCCGCGGCCCGGGCTGTGCACCGACAACGGTGCGATGGTGGCGGCCCTCGGCGCCGAGCTCGTGGCCAGGGGGCGGCCGCCGAGCACGCTGGGCCTCCCGGCAGACTCGTCGATGGCGGTCACGACGGTGACTGCCTGACGGGAGCGCGTGATGATCGTCCGCATGTGGGAGGCCACGGTGGCCCCGGGCCGCTTCGACGACGCCGTCGAGTGGGTGCGTCGCGACCTGGTCAAGCGCGCGCTGCTGAGCGAGGGCTGCCTCGCGGCCGAGATCCTCGTGCACGAGGGCACTCCCGAGGTCGTCGTCCTGCTCACCCGCTGGGATGTCGCCCCGGTGTTCGAGGAGGCTCCCGCCGAGGACCTGTTCGTCCGCGCCCGCGCCCAGCACCTGCAGACCCTGCGTCCGGAGATCGCATGACCGGTCATCCCATGACGCTCGCCGAGCTGCTCGCGCACGGAGACGCCGCCCTCGACGGCGGGCTGGCCTCCGAGCTCGAGTCGCGGGGCCACGACCTCACCGGCACGCTGTGGTCGGCGCGGCTGCTCGCCGAGGACCCCGAGGCGATCCGCGACGTGCACACGGCGTACTTCCTCGCCGGCGCCTCCGTCGGGATCTCGGCGTCCTACCAGGCGTCGCGGGCCGGCTTCGAGCGGCACGGTCTCGGGGCCGACGAGGCCGACCGGATGCTGGCGCTCTCGGTGTCGCTCGTCCGCGAGGCCCGGGCCGTCGCCGCCGGCCGCGGCTCGCACCACCCGATGCTCGTCGCCGCGTCGGTCGGGCCCTACGGCGCGACGCTGCACGACGGCTCGGAGTACCGCGGACGCTACGGCGTGAGCCACGGCCTGCTCGTCGACTTCCACCGCGAGCGCCTCGAGGTTCTCGTGCACGCGCGTCCGGACTTCCTGGCCATCGAGACGATCCCCGACCTCGACGAGGCGCGCGCCGTCGTCGAGGCGCTGAAGGGGTTCGCCGCCGCCGCGTGGATGTCGTTCTCGTGCGCCGACGACGCCACCACCTGCGCCGGTCAGCCGATCGAGGACGCGGCCGCGCTGGTCGCGGACGCCGGGCTCGCGGCGATCGGCATCAACTGCACGAAGCCCGAGCACGTCCTCGGGCTGGTGGGGCGCATCCGCGCTGCGCAGCCCGGCCTGCCGGTGGTCGTCTACCCCAACGCCGGTCGCGTGTGGGACGGCGAGGCCTCGGTGTGGCTCGGCGACGGCACCGACCTGCTGCCGCGCACCGCCGTCCGGTCGTGGTTCGACGCGGGCGCGTCGCTGGTGGGCGGGTGCTGCGGGCTCGGCCCCGACGCGGTCGCCGACATCGTCGCCGTCGCGACCTCTGCCTGATCGGGCGTGGCCGACGACGTGAGCGCACCCGAGTCCGACGACGCTGCTGCCACGCACCGGAACCGGAGCGTCAGGGCCGCGGGCGCGCGGTCGCGTTCCGCGTGACCGACCGGCTCAACCGGGTCACCCGCATCTACCTCGGCCCGGCGCCGGTCGGCGAGGAGCGTCGACCCACCGTGGTGACGCCGATCGAGCAGCAGGCGGCGGCGTGCCCGGCGTGCGGGCAGCCGCTCTCGCAGCATGAGCTGGTGCGCTCCGAGTCGAGCCGTCAGCGCCTCCACTGCCCCCGGCCGCCGCGGTCGTCGGCGCCCTCCTGACTTCGTCGCACGCCGTGCGTGACGCAGCAGACAGCGGCGATCGGGGCGCAACGCGCGCCAGGGATCCGGCGACGTGCCAGAGTTTCAGGTGAGGCAAGGCTCACCTAGGGGGATGCCATGTCCGACCTCGAGCGGGACGTGCGGCTCGCACCGTCGCCGCGGACCGCGCCCCGGCACGCCCCGCGCCCACGGCTGTGGGCCGGCGTCAACGTCCTCGTCGGGCCGTTGCTGTGGTGGTGGCTCGCCGCGACGCTGAGCGGGCACTCGTCACCGCCGCTGCCGCCCGTCGGCCTCGTGGTGCCCCTCACGGTCGGGGTCAGCCTGCTTGCCCTCGCCGTGCTGGTCGCCGTCGTGATGCGGCGCTGGCGGTGGGCGGTGTGCCTGGCCGCGGTCTACGCGCTGCCCCTCACCGTGGTCGGTGTCGGCACCCTCATCCTGTTCGGGTTGGGAGCGGTCGCGCTGGTGCCCGCTGCCTCGTGGTGGGCGGTCATCGTGTCGTCGGCGCGGCGCCTCGCCTGGGACGAGCGGTCGGTCGGCGAACCGTCGCCCGAGCAGCGCGCACGTCGCGTGCGCGGGTGGAGCCTGCTGCTCGTGACGGCCGGCTCCGTGCCGGCCGCGGGCGTGGTCGTGGCCGTCGTCCGCGCCGGCGACCCGGCGGTGAGCGACGGTGTGCGCGTCCTGACGCTCGCGCTCGCCGCGGCGCTGACCGTCACCGCGGCCGGGGCCGTCGTGCTGCTGGCGCTCGCCCTCGCCTCCCGCTGGGACACGGTGGGTACGGCGTCGACCGCGTTGCTGGCCGGCATCGTGACCAGCGCTCTGCTCGGCGCCATCGTCGGTCTCGCGTTCGTCGTGCTGCTCCTCATCCCGCTGATCATGGCCTCGTCGCACGCCCAGCAGCTGCGGCCGGGCCGGGTGACCGAACACCCGGTGGTGGCGGCATGAGCGACGTCGTCGTCGACGCGCAGCGGCTGCGTCGCACCCGGCGCTGGGCGGTGCTGTGGTCGTGGGTCGCGCTCGTGGTCGGCGTCCCCCTCGTGTCGTACTACGCCGTCGTGGGCATGGCCTCGGGCTGGTACCCGTGGATCCGCGTCTCGCTGGTGGTCGTGACGGCGCTGCTCGCGGCGGCCCAGGTGGTCGCCGTCCACCTCCGCCGCTGGACCACCGCGGCCGTCCTGCTCGCGGTGGTCTCCGGCCCGTGGGTCGTCGTCTGCCTCGTCGGCATGACGCCGTGGCTGCTCGGTGCCGGGTTCATCGTGCTGCCCGGTGCGCTGCCGTGGCTCCCCGCGCTGCTGACCTGCGTGGTCGTCCAGGCCCGCGAGGAGCGCGCGGCGGGCGGCCCGCGCGTGGCCGACCACGAGCGACGGGTCCGTGCGTGGGCGTGGACGCTGGTCGCGGGCGCGTCGGTCCTGGCCGCGCTCGCGACCGCGGCCGTGGTGGCCATGGGCGGCGCCTGGTGGTTCTGGGGTCTGCTCGTCGTCGCCCTGCTGGCGCTGACCGCCGTGTCCGTGGGGGTGCTGGTGCTCGTCGAGCGGCGCGACTGGGCGGCCGCCGACGGCCGGGCCACGATGCTGCTGGCGATGTGGGTGCTCGCGGGCGCGGTGGGCTGGCTGGTCCTCCTGACGCCGGCGGCACTGCTCGCCATCCCGTGCCGTCGCGTCGCGCTGCACGCTCGCGCGCTGGCCTGGTACGCCGCCCAGCCGGTGCCGGTCGCGTGGGAGTCCGCGCCGTCGCCGTGACTGTCGTCACTCCCGTGCTGCGTTCTCTCAGCGGTCTCTGCAGCGGTGGCAACGCCGGTAGTCGGAGGTGCACGCTGGGTCCGTGACGTCGATGATCGTCGATCTCGACCGTGTGGTGCTCCCGGCCTCAGGGCTGGACGAGCTGTTCGACGCGCTCCACGTCGAGGGCTATCCCGTGCTCGGTCCCACTGTTCGCGACGGCGTCATCACCATCGCGCCCGTCACCGGTCCCGACGACCTGCCGCGAGGCTGGGGCGACGAGCAGGACGCCGGCACCTACCGCCTCGTGCGTCGCGACGACGGCGCCTACTTCGGGTACGCCGCCCCCGCGGGCACCTGGAAGCGCCACCTGTTCCCGGCGCGCTCGGTGCTCTGGCGGGCACGGATGATCCGCGAGTCTCCCGTGATCGAGGAGGCGCACGACGAGCCCGGACGCCGCGCGCTGCTCGGCATCCGCGGGTGCGACCTCGCGGCCGTGGCGGTGCAGGACCGCGTCCTGCTCTACGGCGCGCACCCCGATCCCGTGTACGCCGCGCGCCGCCAGGACCTGCTGCTCGTCGCGGTGGCCTGCGGGACGCCGGCGTCGACGTGCTTCTGCGCGTCGATGGGCACCGGTCCGGGAGTGGGTGAGGGCGCCGACATCGCCCTCACCGAGCTCGATCCGCAGGACCCGGCGCAGCACCGGTTCCTCATCGAGGCTCGCACACCCGCTGGCCAGGCCGTGGTCGCGCGCGTCGCAGGGGAGCGCGCGCGCCGCGTCGACGACGAGGCGGCGGAGGCCGTCGTCGCCGGCGCCGTGGCCCGGATGGTGCGCTCGGTCGACAACGAGGGTCTTCCCGACGCGTTGCGTCTGGGTGCCGAGGATCCGCGGTGGGACGACGTCGCGCGGCGCTGCCTGTCGTGCGGCAGCTGCACGATGGTGTGCCCGACCTGCTTCTGCACCGACGTGCGCGACGAGCCCAACGTGCTCGTCGGCGTCGACGAACGGGTCCGCGTGTGGGCGTCGTGCTTCGAGCTCGGGCACTCCTACCTGCACGGCGGCGCCGTACGCCCGTCGCCGCGAGCGCGCTACCGCCAGTGGGCGACGCACAAGTTCGCCACGTGGTGGGACCAGTTCGGCACGTCGGGATGCGTGGGGTGCGGGCGATGCATCGCCTGGTGCCCCGTCGGCATCGACGTCACCGAGGAGATCCGCGCCGTCGCCTCCGGCGCACGCGAGCAGAGCCCGTGAGGAGGGCACCGTGGTCGTCACGACGATGGCCGAGGAGCTGGCCGACCACCGGTTCTTCCGACTGATCCCGTCCGCGCTGCGCGAGCGCCTCGCCGGGTGCGCGAAGAACGTCGTGTTCGCGCCCGACGAGCGCATTTGCGTCGAGGGCACGCACGCGTCGGGGTTCTTCGCGATCCGCAGCGGCCGCGTGAACGTCGGCATCTACGTCCCGCACCAGGGCCTGCAGGTGCTCGAGACGCGGCACGCCGGCGACGTCATCGGCTTCTCCTGGCTCTTCCCGCCCTACCGCTGGCAGATCGACGCCGTGGCCGCCGAGCGCGTGCACGCCATCGAGCTGCACGCCGACTGCATGCTGCCCTACCTCGAGGAGCACCCGTCCGACGGCTACCTGCTCGTGCGGATGTTCGCGCAGGAGATGGAGGAGACCGTCCAGTCCACGCGGCTGCGGCTGCTCGACGTGTACGGGAGGGACCGTGCCCGCCTCACGTGAGCCGACGGCGTACGCCGCCCCCGCGCTGCGGCGCGGCTCGATGACCCCGGTGCCGCACCGGGTCACGAGCGTCGTGCACGAGACGCGCGAGACCGTGACGCTCACCCTCGAGCCGGTCGCCGACCGCGTGCCGTCGCCGGTCGCGGGGCAGTTCACGATGCTCTGGGCGTGGGGCGCCGGTGAGGTGCCGATCTCGGTGAGCGCGCTCGAGGACGACGGCGTCCTCGTCCACACGATCCGCGACGTCGCGGGAGTCACGAAGACCCTGTGCGCCTCGAAGCCCGGTGACGTTCTCGGCGTGCGCGGGCCGTACGGGCGCGGGTGGGGCGTCGATGCCGCCCGCGGTCGCGACCTCGTCCTCGTGGCCGGCGGCATCGGGCTCGCACCGCTGCGTCCGGTGGTGCACACCGTGCTCGAGGACCGCGCCGCGTTCGGACGCGTGCTGCTCGTCGTCGGCGCGCGCACCGAGCAGGAGCTGCTCTTCCGCGGCGAGCTCGACGGCTGGTGGCACGCGCGTGACATCGCGGTCCGCACCATCGTCGACCGCTCGTCGCCCGGGTGGGCCGGCAGCGTGGGCGTCGTCACCAACGAGCTCGCGAGCATCGACCTCGATCCCGCGAGCACCTACGCGATGGTCTGCGGCCCCGAGGTGATGATGCGCGTCGTCGCGCAGCACCTCACCGACCGCGGCGTTCCGAAGGAGTCGATCGAGGTGTCGATCGAGCGCAACATGCAGTGCGCCGTGAAGACGTGCGGGCACTGCCAGGTCGGCCCGTTCTTCGCGTGCACCGACGGCCCCGTCCTCACGTGGGACGTCGTCGACGCCCTCCTCACGGTGCGTGAGCTGTGAACGCCCCCACTCGCCGCGTCGCCGTCGTCAAGTTCGCCTCGTGCGACGGCTGCCAGCTGACGCTGCTCGACTGCGAGGACGAGCTGCTCGGCATCGCCGGCGCCGTCGACATCGTGCACTTCCTCGAGGCCGGCGGCCCGGTGCTCTCCGGCCCGTACGACCTCGCGATCGTCGAGGGCTCGATCACCACCGCGCACGACGCGTCGCGCATCCGCGAGCTGCGCGAGCAGGCGAAGGTGCTCGTCTCGATCGGCGCGTGCGCGACGGCCGGCGGGGTTCAGGCGCTGCGCAACGCCGCCGACGTGGCCGAGTACACGTCCGTCGTCTACGCGCACCCGGAGTTCATCAAGACGCTCGCGACGTCGACCCCGATCTCGTCGCACGTGGAGGTCGATGTCGAGCTGCGCGGCTGCCCGGTCGACAAGGGTCAGCTGCTGCACGTGATCTCGTCGTACCTGCTCGGCCGGCCGCCGCGGCTCGACGCGTCGCCGGTGTGCGTGGAGTGCAAGCGCCGTGGCACCACGTGCGTCCTCGTCGCGAACGGGACGCCGTGCCTCGGCCCCGTCACGCACGGCGGCTGCGACGCGCTGTGCCCGTCGTTCGGCCGCGGCTGCTTCGGGTGCTTCGGCCCCGCCGACACCGTGAACTCGCACGCGCTGGTACGCCGGCTGCGCGAGTCGGCGTCGGCCGGCGAGGTGACGCGGATGTTCCACACGTTCGCCACCGACGCCCCGGGCTTCCGCGGCGTCGAGGCGGAGGAGGAGGCGACGACGTGACCGTGCGCGAGACGTCCGGACGTGTCCTCGACGTCGCTGCCCTGGCCCGGGTCGAGGGCGAGGGCGCGATGCGCGTGCGCATCGAAGGCGACACCGTGGTCGGTGTCGAGCTCGAGGTCTACGAGCCGCCGCGGTTCTTCGAGGCGTTCCTGCGCGGCCGCGGCTACGAGGAGCCGCCGGACATCACCGCGCGCATCTGCGGCATCTGCCCCGTGGCCTACCAGATGTCGTCGGCGCAGGCGATCGAGCAGGCGTGCGGCGTCACCGTCGACGGGCAGCTCGCCGCGCTGCGCCGACTGCTCTACTGCGGCGAGTGGATCGAGAGCCACGCGCTGCACATCTACCTGCTGCACGCGCCCGACTTCCTCGGGTACGACGGCGGCATCTCGATGGCGCGCGACCACCGCGACATCGTCGAGCGCGGGCTGCGGCTCAAGCAGATCGGCAACCGCATCATGGAGGTCGTGGGCGGTCGCGCGATCCACCCGGTGAACGTGCGCGTCGGCGGCTTCTACCGGCTGCCCGACCTCGACGAGCTGCACGACCTCGTCGCCGATCTTCAGTGGGCGTGCGGCGCGGCGCTCGACACCGTCTCGTGGGTGGCCGGTTTCGACATCCCCGAGCACCACGGCGAGTGGGCGCTCGTGTCGCTCGCGGGCGACGGCGAGTACCCGATCCTGGGTCGCCGCATCGTGACCTCGACGTCGCACGACGTCATCCCGATCGAGGACTTCTCGGCGCACGCCGTCGAGGAGCACGTCTCGCACTCCAATGCGCTGCACTCGTCGTGGGACTCGCGCACCTACCTGGTCGGCCCGCTCGCGCGCTACTCCCTCAACCACCACCTGCTCCCGCCGGTGGCGCGAGAGGCGGCTGCGGCGGCGGGGCTCGGGGTCGAGTGCCGCAACCCGTTCGCGAGCATCGTCGTCCGCGCGGTCGAGCTGCTCACCGCGTGCGAGGAGGCGCTGCGTCTCGTGCGCGAGTACGTGCCGCCGTCGGCTCCTGCGGTGCCGGTCGTCCCGCGTGCGGGGGTGGGGCACGGAGCGAGCGAGGCGCCGCGCGGGCTGCTCTACCACCGGTACGAGATCGGTGACGACGGGCTCGTCCGCTCGGCGACGATCGTGCCGCCGACGTCGCAGAACCAGCGCGCCATCGAGCGCGACCTCTGGCAGGTCGCGCAGGCCGGCATCCACCTCGACGACGACGCGCTGCGCGCCCGCTGCGAGCAGTCGATCCGCAACTACGACCCCTGCATCTCGTGCGCCACGCACTTCGTGCAGATCGATCGTGGCGACTGGAGCGCCTACCGCGTGTGACCCGACGCGCGTACCGTCGTCGGCATGGGACGACGGTGGGGGATCGTGTCGGGCGTGGCGCTGGTGCTGGCTGCCGTGTGGAGCATCGCCCTGATGGTGCTCGCGCTCGTGGCACCGGCGTACAGCGGCGAGAGCAGCTCGGCCTCGATGGTCGGCGATGTGACCACGACGACGTCGACGACCTCGACCACGGCGACGATGGTGCAGGTGAACGGCGTCTACGTGCTGTTCCTGCTCGCCATCCCGTTGGGGATCACCGGACTGGTCGCGCTGCTGCTCCTCTTCCGCGACAACATCGGCGCACTCCTCTCGGCCTGGGCGCTCACCGGTCTGCTCTGCGCGTTCTGCGTCGTCGGCATGATGTCGATCGGGCTGTTCGTCGCCCCGGTCGCGCTGGCGCTGCTGGTGGCATGCGCGATGGCGAGGGTGTCCCTGTCGCCTCCCGCGCTGCTTCCTGAGGCGTTCGCCGACCCGAACCCCTGACGCCCGCGGCGCGACGGTCAGGCGGGATCGCAGACGAAGGCCCAGGGGTCGTCGCCGATGCGCGTGAGCAGCACGACCGCGGAGCCTGCCGCCTGCTGGAGGGCAAGCCGGCGTCGCACGTCGTCGACGTCGAGCGAGCTCGCGCGCTTCTTCACCACCACGCGTCCGATCCCGTCGGCGACGAGCACCTCCCGCAGCCGACGCAGGTCGTAGGGCAGTGCGTGCCGCAGCCGGAAGCGGGCGGCCAGCGGTGCGAGGTCGACGTCGGCGTCGGTCGTGACGTAGGCGACGCGCGGGTCGAGCAGCCGGCCGTCGACGCGGGCGACGATCTCGGCGACCAGCCCCGCTCGGATCACGGCGTCGTCGGGCTCGAGCAGCCACGCGCCCACCTCGCCGGTCCGCGGCCGCTTCTCGTCGGCGAGGTCGACCGCCGACTCGACCACCGCCGCGACACCGTCGCGCAGCACAACGGCGCGGCGTCGAGCGCCGGCCGCAGCGAGCGCCGGCCATGCGAGCTCGGCCTCGACGAGCTGCCCGTCGACCGACGTCCAGGTGGCGCAGCCCGGGTTGAGCTGGTGGTCGACGCCGGGCGCCACCTTCGCGGCCGTGCGCGGGACGCGGGCGGCCACCGCCTGCACCCACGACCACGACGGCGACCAGGCCTCGGGGTCGGCCACCCGGGCGCTGCGCCCGTCGCGCCGCCGGGCCGGGTCGCGCCGCGCCGGGTCGACGTACGCCGCATCAGCGTCGGCGATCGCGGTCTCGAGGACCTGCGCGTCGGTGACGTCGCCGATCATCACCCGCGCCCGGTCGTCGACGCCGAGCGCGGCGACGTTGTGGGCGGCGAGGGCCGCGACGACGGGGTCGCGCTCGACGGCGGTCACCTCGAGGCCCGCGCGGGCGAAGGCCGCGGCGTCGAGGCCCAGGCCGCAGCCGAGGTCGGCCACGTGGGTGCTGCCGGCCTCGGCGTAGCGCCGGGCGCGGAGGTCGGCCACCGCGGTGCGCGTGGCCTGCTCGAGCCCGTCCTCGGTGAGCAGGATCGCGTCGGCGAGGGGCCCGAGCCGCGGCCGCGCGCGACGCCGGAGCCGCACCTGGGTGAGCGCGGCGGCCAGGCGCACGGGGTCGGCGTCGGGGAGCGCCCGGCGCAGGTGGGCCGCGGCAGCGACCGGGTCTACCGCGCCGGCGTGCCCCGCCGCGGCGCGCGCGTGGGCGTCGTCGTCGTACGACGTGGCCTCGGCCAGGGCGTCGGCGCCCTCCGGACCGGCCAGCCACGCGAGCGTCTCGAGGTCCACGCCGGGAGCCTGGCAGAGCGTGCCGGGACGCAGTCGGCCCGGCGGCGACCATGATCACGGATCCGGGTGCCCCGATGGCAGAAGGTGCCCTTGATCGTCCTTGAGGGACGATCAAGGACGGGGGCGGGCGTGCTGGAGCTGGCACTCGGGTTGATCGAGTGCCAACGCTGTTCTAGGGTGGGCTCGTTGGCACTCTCCACCTGAGAGTGCCATGTCCCGGCACTCAGGCCGGACGGAGCGGCACCGCGACGACGCCCCGACCGGCACGTGCACTCACGACACAACTTCTAGGTGGAGGACAGACCGTGTCGGTCACCATCAAGCCCCTCGAGGACCGCATCGTGGTCAAGGCGCTCGACGCCGAGCAGACCACGGCGTCGGGTCTCGTCATCCCGGACACCGCCAAGGAGAAGCCGCAGGAGGGCGAGGTCCTCGCGGTGGGCCCGGGCCGGTTCGAGGACGGCCAGCGCCTGCCGCTGGACATCGCCGTCGGCGACCGCGTCATCTACTCGAAGTACGGCGGCACCGAGGTCAAGTACGACGGCCAGGAGTACCTCATCCTCTCGGCCCGCGACGTCCTGGCGATCGTCACCAAGTGATCCCGCGTCCGGCTCCGGCCGGACACCGAGTGACGAGCTCCGGCTGACGCCGGAACCGCACGCACCCTGCGGTCACACGGCCGCGCGACGTGATCCCGCCCCGGCGGCCCCCGGGCCCCGGGGCGGATCCGTCCCACCGCTCTAGCGAAGGAACCACGCAACCACCATGGCCAAGATCCTGGAGTTCGACGAGGACGCGCGTCGCAGCCTCGAGCGGGGCGTCAACGCGCTCGCTGACGTCGTCAAGGTGACGCTCGGCCCGCGCGGCCGCAACGTCGTCATCGACAAGAAGTGGGGCGCGCCCACCATCACCAACGACGGCGTGACCATCGCCAAGGAGATCGAGCTCGAGGACTCCTACGAGAACCTCGGCGCTCAGCTCGCCAAGGAGGTCGCCACCAAGACCAACGACGTCGCGGGCGACGGCACCACCACCGCCACCGTGCTCGCGCAGGCGATGGTCCGCGAGGGCCTCAAGGTCGTCACCGCGGGCGGTGCCCCGATGGACCTCAAGCGCGGCGTCGACAAGGCCGTCGCGGCCATGAGCGAGCGCCTGCTCGAGGTCGCCCGCGAGGTCGCAGGCAAGGACGAGATCGCCGACGTGGCGACCATCTCCTCGCAGGACCGCGCGATCGGCGAGCTCATCGCCGAGGCCTTCGACAAGGTCGGCAAGGACGGCGTCATCTCGGTCGAGGAGAGCAGTAGCACCGCGCTCGAGCTCGACTTCACCGAGGGCATGCAGTTCGACAAGGGCTACATCTCGCCCTACTTCGTCACCGACGCCGAGCGCATGGAGGCTGTCCTCGAGGACGCCCTCGTGCTGATCGTGCAGGGCAAGATCTCCAGCGTCTCCGAGCTGCTCCCGCTGCTGGAGAAGGTCGTCGCGGCGAGCAAGCCGCTGTTCATCATCGCCGAGGACGTCGACGGCGAGGCGCTGTCGACCCTCGTGGTGAACCGCATCCGCGGCACGTTCTCGTCGGTCGCCGTCAAGGCGCCGGCTTTTGGCGACCGCCGCAAGGCGATCCTGCAGGACATCGCGATCCTCACCGGCGCCCAGGTCGTCACCACCGAGGTCGGCCTCAAGCTCGACCAGGTGGGCCTCGAGGTCCTCGGCAACGCGCGTCGCGTGGTGGTCACCAAGGACGACAGCACGATCGTCGAGGGCGGCGGCGAGCACGCAGCCGTGGCCGACCGAGTCTCGCAGCTGCGCAAGGAGATCGAGAACACCGACTCCGACTGGGACCGCGAGAAGCTCAACGAGCGCCTCGCCAAGCTGGCCGGCGGCGTCTGCGTCATCAAGGTCGGCGCGCACACCGAGGTCGAGCTCAAGGAGAAGAAGCACCGTATCGAGGACGCCGTCTCGGCGACCCGCGCGGCGATCGAGGAGGGCATCGTCGCCGGTGGCGGCTCGGCCCTCGTGCACGCCGCCTCGGTCCTCGACGGCAACCTCGGGCTCGAGGGCGACCAGGCCACCGGCGTCGGCATCGTCCGTCGCGCCGCGGCCGAGCCGCTGCGCTGGATCGCCGAGAACGCCGGCGAGCAGGGTTACGTCGTGGTCGCCAAGGTGCGCGAGCTCCCGGTGGGCCACGGCTACAACGCCGCCACCGACGAGTACGTCGACCTCATCGCGGCCGGCGTCATCGACCCGGTGAAGGTCACGCGTTCGGCGCTGGCCAACGCCGCGTCGATCGCGGGCCTTCTCCTCACCACCGAGGCGCTCGTGGTGGAGAAGAAGGAGGAGACCGAGGACGAGGGTCACGGCGGCCACGGTCACGGCCACAGCCACTGATCGACCCCGCACGCACGACGAGGCCCCCACCCGTTCGGGTGGGGGCCTCGTCGTCGGTCGTGGTGCGTGCGGCGGGGCGACCCCGACGCGTCGCGGCGCATCAGGCGGTGCGCGTGACCGCGGGGATGCGCTGGCGGAGGTAGATCGCCTCGCGCTCGTCCTCGGTCAGGCCGCCCCACACGCCGTAGGGCTCGCGCACGGTGATCGCGTGCGCGGCGCACTGCGTCATCACGGGGCAGCGCGCGCAGACCGACTTGGCGGCCAGCTCGCGCGAGAGCCGCGACGGGCCGCGCTCGCCCTCCGGGTGGAAGAACAGGTCGCTGTCCTCGCCGCGGCAGGCCGCGTCGAGCTGCCAGTCCCAGAAGTCGGCGTTGGGTCCGGGGAGCCGGGTCACGTCAGCCATTGCGTGCCTCTCCTTCGAGTCCGGGTACGACGGGAGTGACGCTACATTCGCGCCGTGCATTGGTCAAGTGAGATGTCTGAACAAGCATTGGTTCAGGATCGGTCAGAATCAGGTCAGGACGCGTCGATCGGGTATCGGCACAGGTCAGCGACGTACGGAGTGATACCGGGCGTAGCGAGCGACGTGGCGTCAGGAGGGCGGCACGGGCGCACTGGGCACCCCGTGAGCGATACTGGCGCGATTCGTGACGCGCTCGTGGCGCGTCTGGGCGTGCGGATGTGGCGCCGCGCCGCGAGAATGATCGGGACATGACCACCTCCCCGTCGGACCTGCCGACCACGCCGGGACTCACCGTCGCGGCGGTGGCGCGACGCCTCGGGGTCGCCCCCGCGACGCTGCGCACGTGGGACCGCCGGTACGGGCTCGGTCCCAGCGATCACAGCGCTGGAGCGCACCGCCGGTATTCCGCGTCCGACGTCGCGCGGCTGGATCTCATGCGCCGCCTGGTCAACGCCGGTGCCCCGCCGGTCGACGCGGCGCGCGCCGCGATGGCCGCCGACCTGTCCGGCGTCACCGACGTGCTGGCCCCTCTCCACACCCGGGTGTTCGACACCGAGGCCGCGACCGATGGGTCTGCCGACGTCGAGGACGCGGATCCGCGCGTCGTGCCGCTGCCGACCGCCACCGCGTCGGTGCGCGGGCTCGGTCGGGCCGCGGCGAGCCTCGACCCGCTGGCCTGCACCGCGATCGTGCGCGACTCCCTCGACCGTCGCGGGGTCGTGTGGACCTGGGACAACCTCGTGGTGCCCGTGCTCCACGCCATCGGCGCCCAGTGGGAGGACACCGGCCGCGGCGTCGAGGTCGAGCACCTGCTCTCCGAGGCCGTCATCGCCGCCCTGGCCGGGGTGTCGGCGCGGCTGCGGCACCCCGTGAACCCGCGTCCGGTGCTGCTCGCCTGCTCGGCCGACGAGCTGCACTCGCTGCCGCTGTTCGCGCTCGCGGCCGCGCTGGCCGAGCGTCAGGTGGCCGCGCGGGTGCTCGGCGCGCGTGTCCCGCCCGAGGCCCTGGTGTCGGCGATCCGGCGCACCGGTCCCTCGGCCGTGCTGCTCTGGAGCTACCTGCCCGACGAGAAGGCGCAGGCGGCGCTGTTCACGCTGCCCGTGCTGCGCCCCGCCCCGCTCGTGCTGGTCGCCGGCCCCGGGTGGGGCCCCGACCTGCCCGACGGCGTCGGCCGCGTGCACGACCTCGTCGAGGCGGTGACCTCGCTCAGCCGCGCCGCTGCGTTCTGACGCGCCACCCGCACGGGTGCGCCGACGCGGCTGGACTCCGCCGATACCCTCGCCGTACACGCGCTGCGGACGGGGACCACGTGGACGACGACCTCACCGACCTGCTCGCCACCGGCGAGCGGGCGGCGTTCCACGGTCGCCCCGCCGCGGGCATCGCCCCGCTCCAGCGCGCCGTCGAGAGCGCCCACGCCGCCGGCCAGGACGCCGAGGCCACGGCGGCCGTGTGGCTGCTCGGGGTGTGCCTCGCGGCGTCCGGGCGCTACGGCTCGGCCATGGTGGTGCTCGAGCCGCTGGCCGACGCCGCCCCCTCGGACGCCGAGCGACGGCTGTTCTCCTCGCTCGCGGCAGCGACGCTGGCCAGCGTCGCGCGCCAGCTCGGCCGCCACGCGGAGGGCCGGCGCCTCGACGAGCGCGCCCTCGACCTCGCCGCCGACGCCGCCGAGGCCCGCTTCGACGCCCTGCTCGGGCTCGCCGCCGACGCCGTCGGCCTCGAGGACCCGACGGCGGCCGACGCCGCCCTCGCCGACGCCGCCACCCTGGCCGACGGGCGGCCCGACTGGTGGCGTCAGCGGGTGCGCCTGGACTGGGTGCGCGCGGAGGTCGCGCTGCTGCGCGACCGGCCCGAGGAGGCCGCCTCCTGGGCGGCGTCCGCGGTCGTGCTCGCCGAGACCTCGGGCGCTCCCCGCCACGTCGCCAAGGGGCTGCTCTTCCACGGCGTCTCGCTCGTGCAGGGCGGCGACCTCGACGAGGCCGCCGCCACCCTGCGCCGGGCCGCCACGCTGGCCGAGAGCCTCGGCGCCGTCCCGCTCGTGTGGCCGGCCCGGGCCGTGCTCGGTGCCCTGGTCGCGGCGATCAACCCGGCCGAGTCGTCGGCGTCCCTCGCGGCCGCCCGGGTCGCCGTGCGGCAGATCGCCGACGACCTCCCGGTGCGCTACGCCGAGGACTGGCTGGCCCGGCCCGACGTGGCCGCCCTCCTGGCCGACTGAACCGGCGTCACCGACGCTTCACCCGATCGACTGAAGTCCTGGGTCCCACCTGCCGACACCTTCTGTGTCAGGCGCCGTACACCCTGCGGCGAGGCTCGACCCGGAGGACGTGCGTACAGCCATGACCACCGTTCTCGTCTGCGACGACGCGCCGCTCGCGCGCGAAGCCGTACGACGCGTCGTCAACGCCGTTCCCGGTGTGGAGCGCGTCACCGCGGCGGGCAGCGGCGAGGAGGTCCTCGCCCGCTTCCCCATCGAGCGGCCCGATCTCGTGCTCATGGACGTCCGGATGCCCGGCATCGGCGGGGTCGAGGCCTCGCGCCGGCTCGTCGCGGCGCACCCTGACGCCACCATCGTCATGCTCACCATGGGTGAGGACCCCGACGGCGTGGCCCGCGCGGTCTCCGCCGGCGCCCGCGGCTACGTCGCCAAGGACGCCAGCCGCGAGGAGCTCTCCGCGACCGTCGCCCTGGCGCTCGCCGCCAGCACCGACGGTGCCGCCGGCCGGTCGCCGCGCGTGCGACCCGCAGGCTCGCCGCCCGCGCTCACCGAGCGCGAGCAGCAGGTGCTCGACGGCATGTCGCGCGGCAAGTCCAACGCCGAGATCGGCCGCGAGCTCTACCTGTCCGAGGACACCGTCAAGACCCACGCGCGTCGGCTCTTCCGCAAGCTCGCCGCCGCCGACCGCGCCCAGGCCGTCGCCCTCGGCTTCCGCTGGGGCTTCCTGAGGTAGCCCCCACCAGCGTGCTGCTCCGCCCGGCCCCGGATACCGCACGGAGAATCCGGTGGGTCGGGCGGTGCAGTGCTGTTCGCGCCGACTATCCGGTTGCCCCGGTGACCGTCGGGCGACGAGGCTCGCCGCATGGTCACCGTGCCCACCGAGCCCCCGTACGACCAGTTCCACGAGACCGCCGAAGCGGTCGCCGCCGCGCGCCCCGAGGTCGACCTCGAGATCGTGCGCGAGATCTTCGACGAGGCGGCAGTGCTCGTGCGCGACGGCCTCGTGCTCGACGGGCTCGACGACCACGACGCGCACGCGGTGGTGGCCGGCCTCTGCGACGACCTCGTGACCGGCGACGCCGGTGCCGCGATCCGGGCGAGGGCGCAGGCGGTGCTCACCGAGCCGGGCGACCTGCACGACCCCGAGGGCGCGTCGGTCGCCTACCTCGTGGCCGTCGGCGTCTTCCGCCTCTGACCGTCGGTGCGTGCTCAGCCCGGGCTCCCCACCGCGTCGAGCACTCACCAACTCGGGTTTCGGGGCTGCGTGCTCCCACCGGTACCCTGGGGGCCCCGCTCGCGATCCGGAAGGCCACTCGTGTCGGACACCCCTGGCATCCCCGACAAGTTCGCCGCGCTCGGGCTCACCTACGACGACGTGCTGCTGCTGCCGGGCGAGACCGACGTCGTGCCGGCCGAGGTCGACACCACCTCGCGGCTGACGCGCGAGATCTCGCTGCACGTGCCGCTGGTGTCGGCGGCGATGGACACCGTCACCGAGGCGCGGATGGCGATCGCGATGGCGCGCCAGGGCGGGCTCGGCGTGCTGCACCGCAACCTGTCGATCGAGGACCAGGCCTACCAGGTCGACCTCGTGAAGCGGACGCAGACGGGGATGATCTCCAACCCCATCACCATCCACCCGAAGGCCACCCTCGAGGAGCTCGACGAGCGCTGCGGGCAGTACCGCGTGTCGGGGCTGCCGGTCGTCGACGAGGACGGCGTGCTCCTCGGCATCGTGACCAACCGCGACCTGCGCTTCACGCCGGTCGCCGAGTGGGCGAGCACGCTGGTGTCCGACGTGATGACGCCGATGCCGTTGATCGTCGGGCACGACGGCATCTCGCGCGACGAGGCCACGCTGCTGCTGCGCCAGCACAAGCGCGAGCGGCTGCCGATCGTCGACTCCCACGGCCGGCTCACCGGGCTCATCACCGTGAAGGACTTCGTGAAGTCCGAGCAGTTCCCCAACGCCAGCAAGGACCCCGACGGTCGCCTCATGGTGGGTGCAGCCATCGGCTACTTCGGCGACGCGTGGGACCGCGCCACGACCCTGGTCGAGGCAGGCGTCGACGTCCTCGTCGCCGACACCGCGCACGGCCACGTGCAGCTGCTGCTCGACATGGTGCGCCGCATCAAGACCGATCCGGCCACCCGTCACGTGCAGGTGATCGGCGGCAACGTCGCCACGCGTGCGGGTGCGCAGGCGTTCGTCGACGCCGGCGCCGATGCCGTGAAGGTAGGTGTGGGCCCCGGCTCCATCTGCACCACGCGCGTGGTCACCGGGGTCGGCGTACCGCAGATCACGGCGGTCTACGAGGCGTCGCTCGCCGCCAAGGAGGCCGGCGTCCCGGTGATCGCCGACGGCGGGCTGCAGTACTCCGGCGACATCGCGAAGGCGATCGTCGCGGGCGCCGAGTCGGTGATGGTGGGCTCGATGCTCGCCGGGTGCGACGAGAGCCCGGGCGACGTCATCTTCGTCAACGGCAAGCAGTACAAGTCCTACCGCGGCATGGGGTCGCTCGGCGCGATGTCGTCGCGCGGCAAGAAGTCCTACTCCAAGGACCGCTACTTCCAGGCCGAGGTCGACAGCGACGACAAGATCGTGCCCGAGGGGGTGGAGGGTCGCGTGGCCTATCGCGGCCCGCTCGCAGCCGTGGCCCACCAGCTCATCGGTGGCCTGCGCCAGTCGATGTTCTACGTCGGCGCGCGCACGGTGCCCGAGCTGCAGGACAAGGGGCGCTTCGTGCGCATCACGTCGGCGTCGCTCAAGGAGAGCCACCCGCACGACATCGAGATGACGACGCAGGCGCCCAACTACCCGTCGTCCTGAACCACTCGCGCTGCTCGCCGTCCGGCGAGCGACGTGTCCCGTGAGATGAGGTCCGCATGACCGAGATCGAGATCGGCCGCTCCAAGCGCGCCCGTCCGGCTTACGCGCTCGACGACATCGCCGTCGTGCCCAGCCGCCGCACGCGCGACCCCGAGGCGGTCAACCTCACGTGGACCATCGACGCCTACCGCTTCGAGACCCCGGTGATCGCGGCGCCGATGGACTCCGTGGTCTCGCCGGCGACCGCCGTCGAGATCGGTCGGCTCGGCGGTCTCGGCGTCCTCGACCTCGATGGTCTGTGGACCCGCTACGACGACCCGGAGCCGCTGCTCGAGGAGATCGCGTCGCTCGACGACGGGTGCGTCACCCCGCGTCTGCAGGAGCTCTACGCCGCGCCGATCCGCGAGGACCTCATCGCCGCGCGCATCGCCGAGATCCGCGCCGCCGGCGTGACCGTCGCGGCCGCGCTCTCGCCGATGCGCACCGCGCAGTTCGCCAAGGCCGTGGTCGACGCCGGCGTCGACATCTTCGTCATCCGCGGCACGACGGTGAGCGCCGAGCACGTGTCGAGCTCCGACGCGCGCGAGCCGCTGAACCTCAAGCAGTTCATCTACGAGCTCGACGTCCCGGTGATCGTGGGCGGCTGCGCCACCTACCAGTCGGCGCTGCACCTGATGCGCACGGGCGCGGCCGGCGTTCTCGTCGGCTTCGGCGGCGGTGCCGCGCACACCACGCGCGACGTCCTCGGCGTGCGCGTGCCGATGGCCTCGGCGATCGCCGACGTGGCGGGGGCGCGTCGCGACTACATGGACGAGAGCGGCGGCCGCTACGTGCACGTCATCGCCGACGGCGGAGTGGGGCGCTCGGGCGACCTTCCCAAGGCCATCGCGTGCGGCGCCGACGCCGTGATGCTCGGCTCGCCGCTTGCCCGCGCCAGCGAGGCGCCGGGGCGCGGCTGGCACTGGGGCATCGAGGCCTCCCACCCGATCCTGCCGCGCGGCGAGCGGGTGCACCTCGGCACCGTGGGGTCGCTCGCGGAGATCCTGCACGGCCCGTCCTCTCGGCCCGACGGCACGATGAACCTCGTCGGCGGGCTGCGCCGGGCGATGGCCACCACCGGCTACTCCGACCTCAAGGAGTTCCAGCGGGTCGAGATCGTGCTGAACCCGCCGCGCTGACCGCGTCCTCGACGCGCCACGACGACACGACGGCGCCCGCCCCCAGCGATCGGGGTCGGGCGCCGTCGTTCGTCGTCAGCTCAGCGAGTCGGTCTCGGTGAACAGGTCGTCGAAGGGCACGTGCGCGAAATCGAGCGTGAGCGGTGCGAGCACCGCGTCGAGCGCCTTGTCGGCCACGTCCTCGACCTGGTGGACGGCGTGGAGCGCCAGCGACTCGACGTGGTGCACGCCGTCGCGCAGCGCCTCCTGGGCGGCTTCGGGGACGTGGATGATCGTCGGGGTCTGCATGGTCTGTCGCCTCTTCTCATCGTCTTGCTACTGGACAGTAACATCGACGGTGGAATGATCATTCCTGAGACGGGCGGCCGTGGAACAGGTGAGACGACCGTCACGCGGCGCCCGGGCCGGCGACCCGTATAGCGGACGCCGGCCCGGCTCACGAGCGCGATGAAGGGCGCTGGCGGTGCCCTGTCGGACTGATGGGCACCTTCATCCGCCGGGGTGGGGGGTGCAGGGCGGCCGGGTGGGGCCGGCGGGGGTCAGCGGGGGCAGATCGGGAAGGGCTGGGCCTTCTCGACGGCGCGTGCCACGCGCAGCACGGTGCGCTCGTCGAAGTGGGCGCCCACGACCTGCATCGCCATCGGCAGACCCGAGGCCGACAGGCCGACCGGCACGGACGCGGCCGGGTGGCGCGCGAGGTTGAGCGGATAGGTGAACGGCGTCCAGTCGACCCAGTGCTCCTGGGTGCCGGGGTCGGCGACGTCGCTGCCGAGCGGGAACGCGAGCAGCGGCAGCTGCGGCGAGACGAGGACGTCGTGCTCGGTGAGCAGCCGGCTGAACGCCAGCGTGACCTCGGCGCGCACGGCGTCGGCGTCGAGGAACTGCCAGGCCGAGATCGCGCGCCCGCGCTCGCGGGTGGCCAGCAGGCCCGGGTCGACCTCGGCGAGCTGCGCGTCCGTGAGGCCGTCGACGAGACGCCCGAGGGCGGCGTCCCACAGGGTCAGGAACGCCTCGCTGCAGTCGGGGTAGGCCGGGTCGACGGCCTCCACGCGCGCGCCGAGGTGCTCGAGCAGGCGCACGGTGCGCTCGACGGCGTCGGCGATCTCGGGGTCGACCTCGGCCCGTCCGTAGGTGGGGCTGTAGGCGATCCTCAGCCCGACCACGCCGTCCTCGACGCCCTCGAGCCACGAGTCGTCGTCGGCCTGCGTCGGGTAGATGTCGCGCCAGTCGGGGACTCCGATGGCGCTCATCGCGTAGGCGGCGTCGCGCACCGAGCGCGTGATCGGGCCGACGTGGCTGAGCAGCCCCGACCCGCCCGGCGGGTAGACCGCGACCTTGGCGTGCGTGGCCTTGAGGCCGAACGCGCCGCAGAACGCCGACGGCATCCGGATCGAGCCGCCGCCGTCGCTGCCGATGTGCACGACACCCATCCCGGTGACCGCCGCGACCGCGGCGCCGCCCGACGAGCCGCCCGGGGTGCGCGTGGGATCCCACGGGTTGCGGGTCTCACCGGTGAGCGGGCTGTCGCACAGGCCCTTCCAGCCCAGCTCGGGCGTGGTGGTCTTGCCGACGAGCACGGCGCCGGCCTCGCGCAGGCGGGCGACGACGGGGGAGTCCTCGGCGGCGGGCGCGTCGTCGGTCCAGGCGGCGCCCTTGCGGGTGGGCCACCCGGTCACGAGCGAGAGGTCCTTGATCGTGGCCGGCACGCCGTCGAGGGGTCCGCGCGCCGTGCCGTCGTGCCACCGCTGCTCGCTGGCCCGCGCCTGCTCGAGCGCCCGCGCAGCGTCGACCAGGACGAAGGCACGGAGGTCGGCGAGCTCCTCGGTGCGGGCGAGCACCGCCTCGGTGACCTCGACGGGGGACAGGGTGCCCTCGGCGAAGCCCTCGGACAGGACGTCGACGCCTGCTCGCGTCAGCTGCTCGGTCACCTGTGCTCCTCGACTCGGACCGGGGGGCGCCACACTAGGCGGGCCGGGAGGCTACCGGTGAGTAACCTGCGGCGCTACCCTTGCGACGAACCGGGAGGTCGGACATGACGACGCAGGCGTCGACGAGCATCCACTACGACGTGGTGGTGGTGGGCTCGGGATTCGGCGGGTCGGTGACCGCGCTGCGGCTCACCGAGAAGGGCTACCGGGTCGGGGTGCTCGAGGCCGGGCGCCGGTTCCGCGACGACGACTTCGCGAAGACCTCCTGGCGCGTGCGCCGGTTCCTCTACGCGCCGCGCCTCGGCCTCTACGGCATCCAGCGCATCCACCTGCTGCCCGACTCGCTGATCCTGTGCGGGGCCGGTGTCGGCGGTGGCTCCCTGGTCTACGCCAACACGCTCTACGTGCCGCCGCAGGAGTTCTTCGACGACCCGCAGTGGTCGGGCATCACCGACTGGAAGCGCGAGCTCGCGCCGTTCTACGACCAGGCCACCCGCATGCTCGGTGTCACCCAGGTGCCGCACCGCTCGCCGCTCGACGACGTGTTCGCGTCGGTCGCCGACGACATGGGGGTGGGCAGCACCTTCAAGCTCACACCGGTCGGCGTCTACTTCGGCGACGGGCCGGGAGCGCCCGCGCCCGACCCCTACTTCGGCGGTGCGGGGCCCGAACGCAACGGATGCATGGAGTGCGGGGCGTGCATGACCGGCTGCCGCCACAACGCCAAGAACACCCTGCCCAAGAACTACCTCGGCCTGGCCGAGATGGCCGGTGCGGTGGTGCACCCGCTCACCACCGTGACCACGTTGGCTCCGCGCGACGGCGGCGGCTGGACCGTGGAGACCGTGCGCACCGGGCCGCTCATGCGCGCGGGGCGCACCTTCACCGCCGACCACGTCGTCGTCGCTGCCGGCACCTACAACACCCAGCGGCTGCTGCACCGGATGAAGGACGACGGCATCCTGCCGCGGCTGTCGGCGCGCCTCGGGCACAAGTCGCGCACGAACTCCGAGTCGATCGTCGGCGCCGTGTCCACCCGCAAGGACACCGACTACACCCAGGGTGTCGCGATCACGTCGTCGTTCTTCCCCGACCCCAAGACGCACATCGAGCCCGTGCGCTACGGCAAGGGCAGCAACCTCATGGGGATGCTGGGCACGGTCATGACCGACGCCGTCGACGGGACGCCGCGCTGGAAGGTGTGGGCGAAGACCATGGCCGCCGACCCCAAGACGGCGCTGCGCTCGTTCTCGGTGCGGCACTGGTCGGAGAAGGGCGCCATCGCGCTCGTCATGCAGTCGCTCGACAACTCGCTGGTGGTGTCGGGGGCGCGCTCGAGGCTGCGCGGCTGGCACCTCACCTCCCGTCAGGGGGAGGGCACGCCCAATCCCACGTGGATCCCCGCGGGCAACGACGCGTCGCGCCGCATCGCCGAGAAGATCGGCGGCTTCCCCATGGGGCAGATGGGCGACCTCATCGACGCGCCGATGACCGCGCACTTCGTGGGCGGCTGCTCGATCGGCGCCGACCCCGACCACGGCGTGATCGACGCCTACCACCGCGTGTACGGCTACGAGGGTCTGCACGTCGTCGACGGCGCCGCGATCACCGCGAACCTCGGCGTCAACCCGTCGCTCACCATCACCGCGCAGGCCGAGCGCGCGATGTCGATGTGGCCGAACAAGGGCGACACCGACGCGCGGCCGGCCACCGGGTCGGCGTACGTCGAGGTGCCGCACGTGACGCCGAAGCGTCCCGCCGTGCCCGAGCACGCACCCGCCGCCCTGCGCCTCCCGATCATCGAGGTGCGCCAGGGCACCGACGCCCGCACCCCCTGACCGTGCGCAGCTACATCGGGGACTGTGAGCGGGCGGCGAGGGCGAGCTCTCGCACGTGGGCGATGTCGTCGTCGGTGTACGGGCCGTTGACGCCGGAGATCACGGCCAGCCGCATGCCGTGCTTGAGGCCGAGCTTGTAGATCTCCTTGACCTTCTCCCACTCGATGTTGCGGCCCACGGTGAAGTTCTCGTATCGGCCCTCCAGCGCGAGGACGACGGTCTCGGCGAGGCACGCGTACGCGACGCCGCGAGGCAGGCCGATGTTGCGCATGCGCACGTCGTCGCCGGGCAGCTCGATCTCGCCCGACTCGATCACGAGCACGTCGGGGCGCTTGGCGACGTCCTCCGCCGAGAGGTCGAGCGGGCGTGCGACGTCGGTGATCACGCAACCGGGCTTCACGTCCATGATGTCGAGCACGCGCTTGCCGGCGCCGGACGTCGCCGTGACGATGAGGTCCATCGCGGCGAGGTGCTCGCCGGGCTTGGCGGCCACGTGGATCGTGGCGCGCGGGTTCTCGCGCTCCATGTCGTGCTTGAGGGCGAGCAGCTTCGCGGTCTCGGGCGAGATCAGCCACAGCTCGTCGCACGACAGGGCCAGCAGCCTCGCGCACACCGAGCCGATGGCGCCCGTAGCGCCGACCACCATGGCCTTGCCGTTCATCCGCCCGTGCTCGTTGAACACCGCGAGGTCGAGCTTCTCCAGGGCGTCGTGCGCGGCCCAGAGCGCGCCCGACGCGCTGTAGCTGTTGCCGGTGGTGATCGGCAGCGGCGCGCGCCGGGCCACGGTGGCACCTGCGTCGCCGACCACCTTGGTGAAGGCTCCGAGGCCCATCACCTGCGCGCCCTGCTTGCGCGCCATCTCGGCGGCCTGCAGCAGCTTGCCGTAGGTGAACTCGGGGCTGTGCCCGAGCAGCTCCTTCGGCGTGCCGCCGACGCTGATCAGCCACCCCTCGGCCTCGGCGCCGGTCGGCGACGTGATGCCGGTGACGTGGCTGAACATGAACGGCGGCGCGTAGGCGATCGCCTTCTCCATCACGTCGACGACCGGCCCGGGCGCCAGGCGTGTGATGGTGCCGAGCGGTTCGACCTGGGCGAAGAACTGCTGCGACAGCGGGTGGATGACGAACGCGAACCGGCTTCGACGCCGATAGCCGTTGGGCCACAGCACGCGCGGCTCGAGCTCGGCGGCCACGATCATGTCGAGCAGGTCGTCGTCGGTGAGCCGGCCGCCGGACGACGACACCGCCATCATCATCGCCTCGAGGACGGCGGACGTGATCGTGACGTCGAACGGCTGGGGGGTCACGTCGAGCACCATGTCTACGTCGAGGTCGCGCAGGTGCTCGAGCCGCTCCTCGGACACCGCGGCGGTGATGAGCGACTTGCGGGCCAGGCTGGTGATCCCGAAGCCGACGAGCTCGTCGTAGGTCGCGACGACCAGGTGCGAGTCGTCGAGGGCGCGCTTGGCGAGCGCGTTGGACAGGCGGTGGCCCGGGGTCTGCACCGACAGCTTCACCTGGCCGGGCAGCAGTCGCACCGGGATCCGGCCGAGGTCGGCGGCGAACCCGATGATCGGGTTGGAGTGCAGGCGCGCGGGGATGTCCCAGCGCAGCAGCGGCTCGGCGAACTCGAAGTTCTCGGTGAACTCGCGCAGCACGCGCACGGTGCGCGCGTGGTTGTCGCCACCGAGCACCAGCGTGCGCGCGTTGCTGAAGTAGCCGGGCATCTCGGTCTGCACGTGGCGCACCGCCCACTCCTGCAGGACGTCGCGCAGCGCGTGCCCGGCGGTGACCGGCACGGCGTCGGTCGCGCGGCGCACGCGCTCCATCGCCTCGAGCTCGCCGTCGTAGAGGCCGGTGGCGCGTGCTTCGCGAATGCCGGAGACCGCGATGGTGTCGGCCCGTTCCGCCCAGTCACGCACGAGGCGCTCCGCCTCGGAGACGTCGCCGTCCGTGCCCACGCGCACCAGACGGACCTCGTGGTCGAGGAACGTCACCGTCTCGTCGTAGTCGCGGTCGGACGACTGCAGGCTCACGTTGACGACGAGCAGCGGCTGGTCCACGGTCATGCGAACTCCTTGTCGTGCGATGGGGCGGCGGCCCTCAGACCATCGCGGCGGACCCGATCTCCGGGTGCGCGCGCATGAAGTCGAGGAGCGTCGCCGCGTAGGTCGAGAACGCAGGACACGTGACACCCGTGCCGTCGAGGTCGCGCTCGGTGTTGGTGGTCGAGTAGCGGGTCGGCGTGACGAAGTAGTCGAGCGACTCGGCGGGGAGCCCGGCAAGACGCTCGAGCCCGGGCACCTCGGCCAGCGCCGAGCGGGTGAGGCCGTGCGGCAGCGGCAGCCAGACGATGCGCTTGCCGAGGTGCGCGGCGAAGGTGTCGGCGACCTCGCGGACCGTCGGCGGGTCGGGGTCGGCCAGCGCGTAGGTGCGGCCCCTGCTCACGTCGAGCACCGAGAGGGTGTCGAAGGCGTCGATGACGAAGTCGCGCGGGACGAGCGAGACGACGACCGCGTCGGGGTCACCGAGCTTGGGGAGCACGGCGACCGGCGCCTGGCGCCGCAGGAACGTGGCGACGAAGTAGGGGCCGTCGTACTTCTGGGTGGCGCCCGTGGTCGAGTCGCCCACGACGATGCCCGGCCGGTAGATGGTCGCGGGGACGCCGTCGGCCATCGCCTTGCGCACCAGCACCTCGGCGTCGAACTTCGTCGACTCGTAGTGGTTGAGGAACTCCTGGCCCTCCTCGAGCGCGTCCTCGGTGAAGACGCCGTCGTAGCGGCCGCTCACGTAGCACGTGCTCACGTACTGGAGGCGGCTCAGCGCCGGCAGCGACGTGCAGAGGTCGAGCACGCGCGCCGTGCCGTCGATGTTGACCGAGCGGGCGAGGTCGACGCCGACCGCGAGGTCGTAGACCGCCGCGAGGTGGAAGACCTCGGTGACGTCGTCGAGCGGAGCACGGTGCCCGGCCGAGAGCCCGAGGCCGCGCCGCGTGATGTCGCCGGGCACCAGGGTGATCCGCTCCCGCGTGTGCGGGTGCGCGGCGGCGATCTCGTCGATGCGCCGCTGCGCCGTGGCGGCGTGCTGCGGCTGGACGAGGCACACCGCCCGGGTCTGCGGACGACGGTCGAGCAGGCGGGGGAGCAGGGCCGACCCGAGGAAGCCCGGGAAACCGGTCATGAGCAGTGCGTCCACGTGGATCCCCTCGCTGCCGGGCACGGCCGACGCCCGACGCCCGGGCTGTTCTCCGGCCGCTCCCCCAGGGTCCATCCTCGTCCGGGCGCACCCCCGTGTCGCGCCCCGTGCGCCGCTCGTGGCACGGGTCACGGCCGCCGTCGGCCGCTGAACCCGGTCGGGTCAGTCGGCGTCGCGCCAGGAGCGCCAGAGGGCGGCATAGGCGCCGTCGGCCGCGACCAGCTCGTCGTGGCTGCCCAGCTCGGAGATGCGGCCGTTCTCGACGACCGCGATGCGGTCGGCGTCGTACGCCGTGTGCAGCCGGTGCGCGATCGCGATCACGGTGCGGCCTCGCAGCACCGCGGCGAGCGACCGCTCGAGGTGTCGGGCGGCGCGCGGGTCGAGGAGCGACGTCGCCTCGTCGAGGACGAGGGTGTGCGGGTCGGCGAGGATGAGGCGCGCGAGGGCGACCTGCTGGGCCTGCCCGGGCGCGAGCGCCAGGCCGCCCGAGCCCACCTCGGTGTCGAGGCCGTCGGGCAGCGCGTCGAGCCAGGGCAGCGCGTCGACCGACTCGAGCGCCGAGCGCAGGGCGTCGTCGTCGGCGTCTGCGCGCGCGAGCAGCAGGTTGTCGCGCAGCGTCCCGACGAAGACGTGGTGCTCCTGGTTGACGAGCGCGACCTGGGTGCGCACGTTCTCGGCGGGCATCCGCGCGAGCTCGGCGCCGCCCATCTCGACGCGGCCCGTCCGCGGTGCGTAGATGCCGGCCATCAGCCGCCCGAGCGTCGACTTGCCCGCGCCGGACGGCCCGACGAGCGCGAGCCGCTCGCCGGGGGCGACGTCGAGGTCGATGCCGTGGAGGACGTCGCGCCCCGCGCGGTAGCCGAAACGGACGTCGGCGACCACGAGCCGGTCGTCGGCGGGCACGAGGTCGGGGTCGGTGTCAGGGTCGGGCACCTCCTGGACGCCGACCAGGCGCGCGAGCGAGGCCTGCCCCACCTGCAGCTCGTCGTACCACATGAGCACCTCGTCGACCGGCTCGACGAGCATCTGAGTGAGCAGCAGACCGGTGGTGAGCTGGCCGATCGTGAGGCTGCCGTCGACGACGAGCAGGCCGCCCACGGTGAGGACGCCGACCAGCGGGAGCAGGTAGCCGCCCTCGATCACCGGGAACCACATGCAGCGCAGCCAGAGCGTGTACCGCTCCCACGACACCCAGCGGCGGATGCGGGCGTCCGTGACGTCGATGCGCGCCTGCTCGAGGCGGTAGAGCTCGATCGTGCGACCGGTGTCGACCGTCTCGGCCACCGAGGCGCTCACGGCGGCGTAGGTGGCCGACTCGGCACGGTAGGCCTGCGGCGCCCGGCGGAAGTACCAGCGCGACGACAGCACGATCGGCGGCACGGCGAGCAGCCAGGTGAGGGCGAGCACGGGCGACGTGACGACCATCGCGATCCCGACGAACACCGCCGTCACCAGCGAGATGGTGATCTGGGGCACGGCGTCGCGCACCGCGTGGGTGAGCTTGTCGACGTCGGCCGTGGTGCGCGACACGAGGTCGCCGGTGCCGGCGCGCTCGACGACGCCGGTCGGCAGCGTCACGGCGCGCCGCAGGAAGTCCTCGCGCAGGTCGGCGAGCACCTCCTCGCCGAGCACGCTCGACCGCAGCCGCGTCATCCGGGTGAACACCGTCTGCACGACGAGCGCCACGACGAACACGGCGGCCGCGGCGTCGACACCGAACGCCGGCTGGCCGGTGGACAGCCCCTGCACCAGACCGCCGAGCACGAAGGGGCCGACGAGGCCGGCCACCGACGACACCGAGTGCAGCGAGATCACGAGCACGAACGTGCGGCGGTGGCGGGCGAGCAGCGTGCGCGCGTAGCGGCGGACGGTGTCGTCGCCCGCGACCGGCAAGGAGGTGCCGGTCATCGTGGAGGCGGCGTAGGCGTCCTCGGGCGGCCTCATGGCGTGGTCACCTCCTCGCGCGTGACGACGGCGCGGTATGCCGGGACCTCGCGCAGCATCGCGCGGTGGCGGCCCTCGGCCGCCACCCGTGCGTCGACCACGTGCACGACGGGGTC
>Ga0302299_10000047_pt1 | contig 45170 bp, 35 predicted proteins | sample III_Fen_N3_4_FD_198795 | JGI IMG/M metagenome (GOLD analysis project Ga0302299, IMG submission 198795) | Peat permafrost microbial communities from Stordalen Mire near Abisko, Sweden - III_Fen_N3_4 | ecosystem: Environmental > Terrestrial > Soil > Wetlands > Permafrost | place: Sweden: Abisko...
GCTCGACCTCGGTCGCTCCGCCCGGCTCTACACCGGGGCGCACCGTCGCGCGGTCGTCGTGCGGGACCGGCAGTGCGCGTGGAACGGCTGCAGCACGGTGGCCGCCTGGTGCGAGGTGCACCACGCCCGATGGTGGGGCCGGGACGCCGGCCCGACGTCGGTCGAGAACGGCGTGCTGCTGTGCGCGTTCCACCACCACCTCGTGCACCGCCTCGACCTGACGATCCGCCGCGGCCTGCCACCGGGCGGGTTGCGGCACGGCCCAGGGCGACTCGGCCATGAGCCGCCGCACTACACCTTCCGCCGCCGGGTCGACGACCGCATGGTGAACGAGCCACCGCCGCCACGACGGACCTAGCGGCGCATCACGGCAGCGGTCGGGCCAGCGGTCGGGCCACCGGTCGGGCCACCCGCTCGCGCACGAGTCAGCGGCCTTCGGATCGAGCCATCGGCCAGCGCCACGGCAGGTGCCGGCGGTCCGTCGCAGCCGCAGCCGCAGCCGCAGCCGCGGCTGCGATGCAGACCGGTCTGCGGAGCGTCACAGCTCCGCGATGATCGCCTCCACCTGCACCTTGGCGTCGCCGAACAGCATCGCGGCGTTCTCCCGGTAGAACAGCGGGTTCGGCACGCCGGCGTAGCCGGTCGCCATGGAGCGCTTGAACACGACCACCTGGCTGGCCTTCCACACGTGGAGCACCGGCATGCCCGCGATCGGGGAGCCCGGGTCCTCCTGCGCGGCCGGGTTGACGGTGTCGTTGGCGCCGATCACCAGCACGACGTCGGTGTCGTCGAAGTCGTCGTTGATCTCGTCCATCTCGAGCACGATGTCGTACGGCACCCTCGCCTCGGCGAGCAGCACGTTCATGTGCCCGGGCAGCCGGCCGGCCACGGGGTGCACGGCGAACCGCACCTGGATGCCGCGTGCACGCAGCCGAGTGACCAGGTCGGCCACGGGGTACTGCGCCTTGGCCACCGCCATGCCGTACCCAGGAGCGATGACCACGCGCCGCGCCTGGGTCAGCATCTCCGCGACCTCGGCCGCGGTCACCGACCGGTACTCGCCCTCGACCGCTGCGGCCACCTTGCCGCCCTCGGTCCCGAAGCCGCCGAGGATGACGGAGATGAACTTGCGGTTCATCGCCTTGCACATGAGGTAGGACAGGATCGCACCGGAGGACCCGACGAGGGCGCCGGTGACGATGAGCAGGTCGTTGCCGAGCATGAAGCCGGCCATCGCGGCGGCCCAGCCGGAGTACGAGTTGAGCATCGAGACGACCACCGGCATGTCGCCGCCGCCGATCGCGGCGACCAGGTGCAGGCCCAGGGCCAGCGAGACCACTGTGAGCAGCACCAGCGGGAGCAGTGACGGCGCCACGACGAGCCAGACGATGAGCCCGACCGACACGATGAGCGCCGCCAGGTTGAGCAGGTTGCGCCCCGGCAGCGTCAGCGGCGTCGACTTCATCCGGGCCGACAGCTTGAGGTAGGCGATGATCGACCCGGTGAACGTCACCGCGCCGATGAGTACGCCCAGCCCCACCTCGATCAGGTGCAGCGTCTCGTGCGGCTCGGTGAGGTAGGAGTTGAAGCCGACCAGCACGGCCGCCGCACCGACGAAGCTGTGCAGCATGGCGATCAGCTCGGGCATCTGGGTCATCTCGACCTTGCGTGCCCGCTGCATGCCGAGCGTGGCGCCGATCGCCAGCACGGCGAGGATGAGCGCGCCGGTCAGCCACTTCGGCCGCTGCGACGTGTCCAGGGCCAGCACGACCGTCGCGACCAGGGCCAGCGCCATGCCGACCATGCCGAGCACGTTGCCGCGCCGCGCGGTCTCCTGCTTGGAGAGGCCCGCCAGCGAGGCGATGAACAGCAGCGCAGCGAGCAGGTAGACGACCTGCACCACGGAGGTCAGAGTCACCAGGTCACGCATCCTTCCGGAACATGCCGAGCATCCGGTATGTCACCAGGAAGCCGCCGAAGACGTTGATGCTGGCCACGGCCGCGGCGATCACCGCGAGCACCGTCACCGCGAGGTTGTCGTTGCCGATCTGCAGCAGGGCGCCGACGACGATGATCCCGGAGATCGCGTTCGTCTGGGCCATCAGCGGCGTGTGCAGCGCGTGCGTCACGTTGGAGATGACGTAGTAGCCGATGATCACGGCGAGTGCGAACACCGTGAAGTGCATGAGGAACGCCGGCGGGGACGCCGACAGCGCCAGTGCGACGAGCACCGCACCGAGCGCGGCGCCGACCAGTCGGCGGCGGCCCTTGAGCACCGCGGCGGCGGCCTCGTCGGCCGCCCGCTGCTCCGGGGTCCGCGGGTCGACCGGCACCTGCGGCCCTGCCGGCGCGGGAGCCGCGGAGACGTGCACCGGCGGCGGCGGCCACAGCACTTCACCGCCCTTGGCCACGGTCATCCCGCGCTGCACCTGGTCGTCGAGGTCAAGGGTGAACACGCCGTCCTTGGCCGGCGTGACGAGCTTGACCAGGTTGACGACGTTGGTGCCGAACAGCTGCGACGTGTGCTGCGGCATCCGGCTGGTCAGGTCGGTGTACCCGACGATGATCACCCCGTTGTCCGTGACGATCTTCTCGCCCACCACGGTGAGCTCGCAGTTGCCGCCGCCGGTCGCCGCCAGGTCGACGATCACCGATCCCGGCTTCATCGCGGCGACCATCTCCGCGGAGATCGTGCGCACGCCCTTGCCGCGCACCAGCGCGGTGGTGATGACGATGTCCGCCTTCGCCGTCTCCTGCGCGTACATCACCTCGGTGAGCCGCGCCTGCTCGTCGGTCAGCTCGCGGGCGTACCCGTCGGACGAGACCTCCTGCTGGGCGGTGGCCGCCTGCACGAAGGTGGCGCCCATCGACTCGATCTGCTCGCCGACCTCGGGACGCACGTCGAACGCGCGGACCTGGGCGCCCAGGCTCGCGGCCGCACCGATCGCGGCGAGCCCGGCCACGCCGGCGCCGATGACGAACACCGTGGCCGGCATCGTCTTGCCGGCGGCGGTCACCTGACCGGTGAACATGCCGCCGTACTCCTCGGCGGCCTCGATCACCGCGCGGTAGCCGGCGACGTTCGACATCGTCGAGAGCACGTCGAGCGCCTGCGCACGGGAGATCCGCGGCACCGCGTCCAGGGCGAGCGCCGTGACGCCGGCGGCCGCCAGTCGCTCGACGAGCGCCTGCTGGGAGAACGGTGCAAGCGTCGCGACGAGCGTGGCACCCGGCGTCATCGCCGCGACCTCGTCGTCCGTCGGCGCGTTCACCGCGGTGACGACGTCCGACGCCCAGACCTCGGCCGACGTGCCGATGCGGGCGCCGGCGGCGACGTAGGCCGCGTCGGGGAAGCTGGCGCCGAGACCGGCGCCCGCCTCGACCGCGATCTCATAGCCGAGCTTGACCAGCTGAGCGACGGTCTTCGGCGTGCCGGCGACCAGCCGTTCGCCGGGCCTGGACTCTTTCGGGATGCCGATGAGCATCAGCGACTCCTCATGGGGGTGCGCCAGAGCGCACCGAGCGGGTGGAGCGAGGGAAGCGGGTGGCGGTGCAGCGAGTGCTGGAGCGGGTGGAGGTGCAGCGGGTGGAGATGCCGCGGGCCCAGGCGGAGCTGGTCGAGGTCGAGTTCGAGGTCGGGGCGGGTCGAGGCGGGGCGGGGCCGGTCGAGGCGAGGCCGGTCGGGCTGGAGGTAGAGGGGATGGAGCAGGTGGGGGTACGGGTGGAACGGGTGGAGCGAGCGAGCCTGGTCCGGGCGGCCGGCGCCGCCCTCGCGTCCCTCGGGGGTCACGGCGTCGACGTCGGGGATGGTGCAGCGGTGGGTGCGGCGGTCGGTTCGGCAGTCGGTTCGGCGGACGGCTGTGCCACGACGCTCCCGACGACCCAGGTGGGCAGCGTCGGGGCGCTGACCTCGCCGTGGTCGAAGGTCCCGAAGCGGGGGTTCACCGCGACATCGAGCGCCTGGACCGCGGTGCCGTACTCCCCCGCGATCACCTCGAGGTCGTCGCGGCTGTTGAGCTTGTCCGCCAGCAACGCATACCGCGCCAGCTGCACAGCACCGTCGGAGTACTCGGACGGAGCAGTCAGGCCCTTGGCTGTGTACAGCCCGTCGAGCATGGCCGTCGCATCGTCAGTCGTGACGCTCACGCCGTGGTCGCCCGCGACCTTCACCAGCACCGGCTCGGTGATGAACGCGCCGATCACGGTCTGGGCGGTGATGGTGGTGGAGACGGGAGCGAGCTCGTCGAGGGTCGCGACGATCTCGGAGGTGGGGACGGACCGCCCCTCGATGACCGCGGCGGAGCCGGGGTGCATGTCGCATGCGGTGAGCAGCCCGGCGACGGTCACCGTCACCGCCGCGCTGAGCAGCACCCGCCGCAGCGATCTCGGCCGCCTGACGTCCACCGCTCCTCCTCGTCGGGCCACGCCGGCCCGGCCCGTCGTTCTCGTCGCCTGTCGTCCTCGTCGGTCCGTCGTCGCGCCGTGCTGGGTGGACCGGCGTGTCGTCGTCATCGTCGACTCGTCGGCCCGGCCGCCATAGTAGGCCCCGGGCGGGGACGCTGACCGCGCTGCGGCGGGTGACGCTGGCCGCGTCGCGGCGGCGCGGGCCGCGCTGCGGCGGGTGCGCCTCAGCGGGCGCCGACCCGGGCGGCCGCCGAGACGTCGCCGCGCACCACCGCGTCGACGAACGACCGGGCCCACGCCAGCAGCGGACCCCCGGTCAGTGCCGTGCCGCCGATGCGCGCGGTGGTCGGGAACGGCACCAGCACCGTGCGCAGCGCCGGCTTGAGCACCGAACCGGGGTAGAGCCGGTTCAGCCGCAGCTGCGCCGACTCGGCGAGCTCCACCGGCGCGAACCGCACGAACCGGCCCTGCGCCGTGATGTCCGTCAGCCCCGCGCCGCGCACGTGCTGCCGGAACGCCGCCACCTCGAACAGGTTGTCCACGGCGGGGGGCACGGGGCCGTACCGGTCGGCCAGCTCGGCGCGCACGGCGGCCAGGTCTGCGGCGTCCGCCGCGGCGGCCACCTTGCGGTACGCCTCCAGGCGCAGCCGCTCGGTGGCGATGTACGTGTGCGGCAGGTGGGCGTCCACCGGCAGCTCCACCGTGACGTCCGCCACCTCCTCCGGCGCCTGCCCGCGGAAGTCGGCCACGGCCTCGCCGACCATCCGCACGTAGAGGTCGAAGCCCACGCCCTCGATGTGCCCGGACTGCTCGCCGCCCAGCAGGTTGCCGGCACCGCGGATCTCCAGGTCCTTCATCGCCACGGCCATCCCCGCGCCGAGGTCGGTGTGCGCCGCGATCGTCTCCAGCCGGTCGTGCGCCGTCTGCGTCAGCGGCACATCCGGCGGGTAGAGGAAGTAGGAGTACGCGCGCTCCCGGCCGCGGCCGACGCGCCCGCGCAGCTGGTGCAGCTGCGAGAGGCCCAGCCGGTCGGCCCGCTCGAGGATCAGCGTGTTGGCGTTCGAGATGTCCAGGCCGGTCTCGACGATCGTCGTGCAGACCAGCACGTCGAACCGCTTCTCCCAGAAGTCGAGCATGACGCGCTCGAGCTGGTGCTCGTGCATCTTGCCGTGGGCCACCGCGATCCGGGCCTCGGGCACCAGCTCCGACAGCCGCCGGGCGGCGCGCTCGATCGACTCCACCTTGTTGTGCACGTAGAACACCTGGCCCTCGCGCAACAGCTCGCGGCGGATCGCCGCGGTGATCTGCTTCTCGTCGTAGGCCCCGACGAAGGTCAGCACGGGGTGGCGCTCCTCGGGCGGCGTGGCCAGCGTGGACATCTCCCGGATGCCGGTCACGGCCATCTCCAGCGTGCGCGGGATCGGCGTCGCGCTCATCGCCAGCACGTCGACGTCCGTGCGCAGCGCCTTGAGCGCCTCCTTGTGCTCGACGCCGAACCGCTGCTCCTCGTCGACCACCACCAGACCGAGGTCCTTGAACCGCACGCCCGCGCTCAGCAGCCGGTGCGTGCCGATCACCACGTCGACGGTGCCGTCGGCCATGCCGGCCAGCACGGCCTTCGCCTCGGTGTCGGTCTGGAACCGGGACAGCGCGCGCACCGTCACCGGGTACGGCGCGTACCGCTCGGTGAACGTCTCCAGGTGCTGGGAGACCAGCAGCGTGGTCGGCACCAGCACGGCGACCTGCTTGCCGTCCTGCACCGCCTTGAAGGCGGCGCGCACCGCGATCTCTGTCTTGCCGTAGCCGACGTCGCCGCAGATCAGCCGGTCCATCGGGATCGGCTTCTCCATGTCGGCCTTGACCTCGTCGATGGTGACCAGCTGGTCCGGCGTCTCCACGTACCCGAACGCGTCCTCGAGCTCGCGCTGCCACGGCGTGTCCGGGCCGAACGCATACCCGGGCGTCGCCATCCGGGCGCTGTACAGCCGGATCAGCTCCCCGGCGATCTCCCGGACGGCCTTGCGGGCGCGGCTCTTGGTACGCGACCAGTCCGAGCCGCCCATCTTGCTCAGCGGCGGGTCCTCGCCGCCGACGTACCGCGTCACCTGGTCCAGCTGGTCGGTGGGCACGTAGAGCCGGTCACCCGGCTGGCCGCGCTTGCTCGCGGCGTACTCGATGACGAGGTACTCGCGGGTGGCGGCGTTCGCCCCCTGGCCGACCGTGCGGGCGACGAGCTCGACGAACCGGCCGACGCCGTGCTGCTCATGCACGACGACGTCGCCGGGGCGCAGCGACAGCGGGTCCACCATGTTGCGCCGCCGGCTCGGCATCCGGCGCATGTCCTTGGTCGACGTGCCGGCCCGGCCCGTGAGGTCCGACTCCGAGAACAGTGCCAGCCGCAGCGACGCGGCGGCGAACCCCGGACCGGCCAGCGCCGGAACGACGTGCACGACGCCCGGCTCGGGCTCGTCCTCGACACCCGAGACGAGCCGCGCGGGAACCTCGGCGGCGCGCAGCTGCTCCACCATGCGCTGCGCCGGGCCGTGGCCCTCGGTGGTGAGCACCATGCGCCAGCCGTCGCGCTGGTGCTGCTGGAGGTCGGTGACGGCCTGGGCGAGGTCGCCGCGGTAGTGCGTGACGTCGCGCGCGCTGACGCGTAGCGCTCCTGGGGGTGCCTCCTCGGTCACCTCCGCGGGCGAGGTGCCGGTGGTGCTTGCGCTGACGGCCGACGCTGCGCGTCGACCGTCTTTGACGCGCTGCGCATCCGCCGGCGCCTCACCCGCTCGTGCGTAGGTCGCCTCGCCCGCTCGTGCGTGGGTCGCCTCTGTTCGGTTCGCCGCGGTGTCGTCGTCGTCTGCGTCGTCGTCTGCGCCGGGTTCGAGCGAGAACGGGCCCAGGGTCCACCAGCCGAGGCCGCGGATCGCTGCCAGGGCTTTGGCCTCGGCGAACGAGGCGAACGAGGCCGCCGACAGGTCCAGCGGCGTCGCGGCGCCCGCCGCGGCCGAGGTCCACGCGGCGGCGAGGAACTCGGCGGTCGTCGCCACCAGGTCGTGCGCGCGGCGGCGCACCCGCTCCGGGTCCGCCACGACGAGCAGCGCGTCGTCGGGGACCAGGTCGAGCACCGGCACCATGCGGTCGACCAGCGCGGGGGCCAGCGACTCCATGCCCTCGACGGCGATGCCCTGGGCCAGCCGGTCGAGCACGTCGGTGGCCCCCGGCAGGCGCTCGACGAGCGCGGCGGCGCGCGCGCGGACCTCGTCGGTGAGCAGGATCTCCCGGCAGGGTGGCGCCCACAGCCCGCGCTCGGCCACCTCCAGGCTGCGCTGGTCGGCAACGGAGAACCAGCGGATCTCCTCCACCTCGTCGCCCCACAGCTCGAGACGCAGCGGGTGGTCCTCGGTGGGCGGGAACACGTCGAGGATGCCGCCGCGTACCGCGAACTCCCCGCGTCGCTCCACCATGTCCGTGCGCGTGTACGCGGCACCCACCAGCCGGGTCGCGAGGTCGTCCAGGTCGACCCGGTCGCCGGGGTGCACCTCGACCGGCTCCAGCTCGCCGAGACCCTCGACCACCGGCTGCAGCAGCGCACGGACGGGCACGACCAGCACGCGGACCGGCCCCGTCGGTCCGCCCTCGGCGCCCGGGTGGGCCAGCCGGCGGAACACCGCGAGACGCCGGGCCACCGTGTCGGATCGGGGGCTCAGCCGCTCGTGCGGCAACGTCTCCCAGGCCGGCAGCACGGCGACGCTGTCGTCGGGCAGGTAGCACCGCAGCGCGCCGGCCAGCTCGTCGCCGTCACGGCCGGTGGCGACGACGACCACCAGGGGCCGGCCACGGCCGTCGTGCCCTGCCCCGGCGAGCGCGGCCAGCAGCGGCGGGCGGATGCCGGCGGGTCCGACGACGTCCAGCTCACCGCGCGTGCGCACCTGCTCCACGGCCGCCGCCGCCGCGGGGTCGGCGAGCAGGACGGGCAGGATGCCGGTGAGGTCCATGGGTCCTTCGCGGGTCGGCGGGCACGACGACGACCCCGAAGCTCGACGAGCCCCGGGGATCACTGCATCCTACGTTCCGGCCCGCGCGGCCACCGGCTCGTCCGGACCTCCGGCCGGAGGTCCGGCACCGGCCCTCGCCACCCCGACCGGCGGCCCGCGCCACCCGCCCGCCCGGCATTGGCCCTGGCCCGGCCCCCGGGCAACCGGCCGCTGCCGGGCCGGCGGGCGGACCAGCGGCTAGGGTGCTGACGTCTCCAGGCCAGCCCGCGACGCGAGGGAGCAGCGATGAGCTCGACACCCCGGCGCCGTGGCGGCGCGCGTGGGGCCGGAGCGCGCGGGGCCGGAGCGCGCGGGGCCGGGACGCCGGCGTGGCGGGTGCTGATCATCGTGCAGAACCTGCCGGTGCCGCTCGACCGCCGGGTGTGGCTCGAGTGCCAGGCGCTGCGCCGCCGGGGCTACGCCGTGAGCGTCATCTGCCCGCGTGGGCCGGGTGAGCCGAACCGGCAGGTCATCGACGGCGTCGCGCTCTACAAGTACCGGCCGGCGCCGGAGGCGCGCGGCTTCCTCGGCTTCGCGTGGGAGTTCGGCTACAGCTGGGTCCGCACCGCCGCCCTGTCGCTCGTCGTGCGGCGCGAGCAGGGCTTCGACGTCATCCAGGCGTGCAACCCGCCGGACACCTACTGGCTGCTGGGCCGGCTGTGGCGGCTGCGCGGCGTGCCGTTCGTGTTCGACCACCACGACCTCAACCCGGAGCTGTTCCTCTCGAAGTTCGGCACCCCCCGCTCCGCCGCACAGCGGCTGCAGTACCGGGGCCTGCGCTGGCTGGAGCGCCGGACGTTCGCCACCGCCGCCCGGGTGATCTCGACGAACGAGTCCTACCGGCGGGTCGCCGTCGAGCGTGGCCACCGGGACCCGCGCCACGTCGTCGTGGTCCGGTCGGGGCCGGACACCTCCGTGATGCGCCCCGTGGTGCCGCGGGACGACCACACCGACGGCCAGCACCTGCTGGTCTACCTCGGCATCATGGGTCCGCAGGACGACGTCCACGTGGTGCTCGAGGTGATGGACGAGCTGGTGCACCGCCGCGGCCGCACCGACGTGCGCGCAGCCCTGCTCGGGTTCGGCGACTCCCTCGCCGAGCTGCGCACGCTCTGCACCGAGCTGGGGCTCGACGACGCCGTCGAGTTCACCGGCCGCGTCGCGCTGGACCGGATCGCGGACTACCTCTCCGCGGCGAGCGTCGGCCTCGGGCCGGACCGCAAGACCCCGCTGAACGACCTGTCGACCATGAACAAGACGATGGAGTACATGGCGTACGCGTTGCCGTTCGTCTCGTTCGACCTCGTCGAGACGCGGGTGTCCGGGGGCGACTGCGGGCTCTACGTCACCTCCGGCGACATCGGGGCGTTCGCCGACGCGGTGGAGCGGCTGCTCGACGACCCCGACCTGCGCGTCGGGATGGCGCTGGCTGCCCGGGAGCGCGCCGTGACGTCGATGGACTGGCGGCCGCAGGCGGCGGCCTACGTCGGCGTGTACGACGAGCTGGCCCGCATCGACACCTCCGCGCGCGAGGCGGCGCCCGCCGGGACGGCGGCGAACGACCCGCAGGGCCGCGCCTACGTGGACGTGGACGACCCGGCTGCGCTGGCAGCGTTCGTCCGCGGCAAGGGCTCCTGACCCACCGTCCAGGTCACCAGCCCGAGCGCCACCGGTCACGTGTCGCCCACGCCTCGCGCCACTTGGCCCCGCGGCGCAGCATCGTCGAGCCGGCCGCCCGCGCGGCGGTGCCGGTGAGCAGCAGGGCCACGGCGGCGCGGCGCCGGGGGCCGCTCCAGTGGATCCGCAGATAGGTCACCTTGCCGGCCAGCACCATCGACGTCTTCGCACCGCTGGTCGACGACCCCCCGGAGGCGTGCACCGCGACCGCCGACGGCACCAGCAGCGGCGGGGTCCCCCGGCGCCCCGCCCGCGTCGAGAGGTCGACGTCCTCGCTGTACATGAAGTACCGCTCGTCGAACCCGCCGAGCTCCTCGAGGTCGCGCCGGCGGGCGAGCACGAAGGCGCCGGAGACCGCCGGCACCGCGCGCTCGTCGTTCCGGTCCCAGGCGCCGAGCGACGCCGGGTCGAACCACCGGCTGCGCGCGAACGCCGTCGACAACCCGGAGGCGAAGCACACGTACTCCCACAGCGAGGGCAGCGCCGAGCAGCACCCGGGGTCCAGGGCGCCGGTGGTGGTCACCACCCTGCCGCTGTACAACGCGTGCCCCGGCCGTCGCACGGTGGCCGCCACCAGCGCGTCGATGGCGCCGGGCCGCGGGCGGGAGTCCGGGTTGACGAAGCAGACGTGCTCGGCGCCGGTGGCGGCGACCCCCGCGTTGCAGGCCGCCGCGAAGCCCGCGTTGCGGCCCATCTCGACGAGCACGACTCCGGGCTCCCCGCGCACGGCGGCGGCCGTGTCGTCAGGTGAGTCGTTGTCGACGACGACGATCTGGAGCGGATGCTCCCGGCAGGCCGCCCGCACCGCGGCGAGGCATGGGCCGAGATCGTCCGCGCTCCGGTAGGCCACCACCACCACCGCGACTCCCGGCACGGCGGTCATGCGCGGGGCGCGCGGCTGTCGTCGCGGTTCCAGCCGACGGACTGCCCGCGCAGGTCCTTGACCAGCACCCGGACCCGCACCAGCACGCCGACCGCGGCGAACACCGTGAGGTCGGCCAGCCGCCGAGGGTGACGCAGGGCGGTCGCGACCACACCGGAGGCCCCGCCCCCGGCGGCCGGGGCCCGCAGGCCGAGCGCCGCGACCTGGCGGTTGCCCCAGATCACCCGCTCCCGGCGACGGACCAGGTCGCGCAGCGCACGCGGCGTCGTCACCCGTGCCGTCACGTCCGGCGCGCGGTGCTTCTCGTCGGGCTGGAACAACCCGTCGAGGAAGAAGTCGTCGGCGAGCACCGGCGGCCAGGCGTCGAACCGGGCGCGACCGCTCGCGGTCACCCCGATGCAGCCGGTGCCAGCGATCGAGTGCGAGACGGCGGGCAGCAGCGGCAGCGCCCGGTAGTAGGCGCGGACCAGCGCGGAGCTGCCGGACGAGTCGAACGCCACCGACGGCGCGACCGCCACCGCTCCCGGTGCGGCGAGCGCGGCGGCCAGTCGGTGCAGGTCGGCGGCGTTCAGGGCGATGTCCGCGTCGAGGTAGAACCGCGGGAAGGCACGCGCGGCCTCGTCACCGGCGCGCAGGGCCGCGGTCTTGGACGCCTCGTCGATCTCGACGACGGTGGCCCACGGCGCCGCACGGCGCGCTGCCTCCGCGGTCGCGTCCGAGCTGCCGTTCGAGACGACGACCACCTCGATCCCGTCGTGGCCCAGGGCCGTGAGCAGGGCGGGCAGCACGGCCTCCTCGTCGTGCGCGGGGATGACGACGCTGAGCGCGGCGGACGGTGCGTCGCTCACCGGGCCTCCGCCCGGAACAGCCGCCGCCGCCCGACGCGCCGCACGGTGCCGGCGATCGACGCCACCCGCTCCCGCACCCCCAGTCGCATCCAGGCCCGGAAGGTGCGCATCCCGCGGTACGACGGCGCCCGGACGGCCACGAGCCGCAGCGCCAGCACCCGGCCCCACACGGAACGCTGGGCGGCCAGCAGGCTCGGCTGCGACTGCGAGATGCGGGCAGGGTCCAGCGGCACTCCCTCGAGCGCGCCGTCGCGGAACGCCGCCTGCACGGCCGCCCGCCCCCGCTCGGTCCGCACCAGCAGCAACGATCGGCCGGCCTCACCCTCCACCGGCTGCCGGTACCACGGGTCGCCGACCGAGACGTCCGCGAACTGGCCGCTGTGGTCGGGACAGATCATGCAGCGCCACTGCCGGTGACGGCTGAGCCGGCCCCACGCCTGCGCGTAGGTGGTGGACCTCGACGTCCCGTAGGCGCTGCGCGCGCGGAACAGGCCCGGCCAGCCCTCGCCCCGGTAGTCCACCCGCACCACCTCGGCCGGATCGCCACCGAGATGGCGGATGACGTCCGCCGTCGCGTGCGTGCTCGGGGTTCCGGCGCAGAAGATGGCGATCGTCAGGGCGACCTTCTCGGCCAGCTGTGGGCGCAGGTTCGCGGCGGAGCGCGCGCCCGCGATGTCGCACGGCTTCCCGATCACCACGGACGGGCCCTCGGCATCCTCGACCTGGTCGAGCGCGGCGCAGGGGCTGGCCGGCGCGTACCGCGACCCGGCTCCCGCCAGCACGTCGTCGCGGGTGCGGCTCAGCGTCGCCTCGTTGCGCAGCGGGTCGGCAGCCGACGCACGGGTGTGCAGCACGCCGACCGCGGTTCCGGCCGCGAGCGCATGCGCCGCCAACGCACCGACCGCCCCGCCGGACGAGCCGCGGAACCGCAGCTCCGGGTCGACGGCCCAGCACTCGTACACCTCGAGGACCGGACCCCACTCGCCGTCGAGCGGGGCGCCCGTCAGGTCCCCCGGGCGGTGCTCCAGGCCCCGGCCCGGGCACGCCTGCAGCGCGGCGCCGCGCACCGGACCGCCGGTCACCCCCACGATCGGCAGGGGGCGCAGCCCGACGGAGGGCACGTCGACCATCGCGAGCCGGCCCGGTTCGAGGTAGGCACACGTGCCGCACCCGCTGCACAGGTGGGCGTCGACGACCTCGCCGATGCTCCGTGGTACGCGCCCGATCATCCGGCAGACCGCTCCGTCCTCGACCGGCCCGATGAGTCGAGCCCAGGCCCCAGGCTAACCAGGGGCACGCCGCGGAGCCCGGTGGCACCAGCACCCCGCAGCCGCCAAGTCCGCGCGGCGCGGGCACCCCCCGACCCGCCGTTGCCAAGTTGTGATCTTCGCCACACTGATCGTGTCCGAATTGTGATCATTGGGTTCGAGTGTCCTGTCGTAGGGATGCAGGTCAGGCCTCACAGCGGGGCGCAGCGCCGGATCGGTCGCCGCAAGCCGCACAGCCGGCTCATCAGGGTGTGCGTCGGCGCCCGATTCACAAACGGACGATCGATGACCTATCGTCGATTTCACCCGCCGATTCACCCGCCCGGTTGACCTGGTCAAGCGCCAGGGGCAAACGGGCATCGCTCGCCATCCACGACGGACGCCGGTTGCTGGGGAGCTGACCGCGAGCGACATGTCTTGAGGAGTTGGACCGCATGGCACGACACATCAGCCCCGGCCCGGTGGCCGCCACGACCGCCGCGCGGCGCAGCGCGCCCACGGCGCGACGGGCCGCACGAGTGGTCGTCGGCATCGTCGCGCTCGCGATGACCCTCCCGGTCGCCGCCTACGCCGAGGCCCCAGCCCGCCCCGACACACAGTCTGCGGCGAGCCGGGCCGACCACCGTCACGGCACCGACCACCACCGGCACGGCGCGTTCGCCATGTCGATCAGCCGGACCGGTGACCACTGGTGGCACCGGGGCTGGCGCGACGACACCTCGCCCGGCACTCCGCTCCCGACCCCGACGGCCACCGCCGTGCCGACCCAGGTGCCGACGACAACGCCGACCGAGACGCCCAAGCCCACGCCGACGCCCTCCGCGCCGCCCACGAGCGCGCCGGCCGTACCCCCCACGTCCGGCATCCCGACCTCTTTCCCGGACGCCTCGACGACCGGGCCGCGTGACGGCCACACGCTCGCACCGTCGGGCTCGCTGACCATCACCCAGCCCGGCACCGTGGTGGCGGACCTGTACGTGGACGGCTGCATCGACGTGAAGACCACCGGCGTCACCATCACCGACGTGGTCGTCGACTGCTCCCGCGCGACGACGGCGATCAACGTCAACAACGGCGCCACCGCCACGATCCAGTACACCGAGATCAACGGCAACGGCGTCGTCAGCGCCGCCGTCGGCTTCTCCGGCTACACGCTGTCCCACGTCGAGATCTACAACGTCAAGGACGGCCCCCGGATGAACTCCGACGTCCAGGTGCTCGACTCGTGGATCCACGGCCTCGTCCGCACCAGCGACAGCCACAACGACGCGCTGCAGACCACCGGCGGCACCAACATCGTCGTGCGCGGCAACACTCTCCAGCCGTTCGACGGCGAAGACCCGATGAACGCGGCCATCATGATCGGTTCCGAGAACCAGCCGCTGCGCAACGTCGTCATCGAGAGCAACTACCTCGACGGCGGCAACTACACGATCCTCGCCCGGGCCGACCTGGACGGCGCGAACATCGTGGTCCGCAACAACGTCTTCACCCGCAACTTCCGGTACGGCCCGTACCGCGGTGCGACCGGGATGAGCGCCAACTCGACGAACGTGTACGCGGACACCCACACGTCGATCTTCTGACGGCCGGTCCGCACGACCCGACGACCCGGTGCCCTGACGGCGCCGGGTCGTCGTGCGTTCACCACCCCTTGCGCACCCGTCGGCGCAGGTTGCGCAGCTTCTGCCGCCAGCCGATGTAGTGCCGCACGTCGGCGGGCCAGGTCTGCAGGATCCGCGCCGACTCGCGCATCTGCGCGGTCCACTCCTCGAGGGTGTCCACGCCCGTGGTGCGGGCGGACAGCGGCTGCCAGCGGAGGAAGGCCTCGTCGTCCGTGTAGATCGTCCAGGGCGACCGCGGGTCGTCCATGTGCTCCTCGTGCACGAACGGGTACGCCCAGCCGTTCGTCCGGCCCCGGCGGGCCGCGCGGATGCACCACTGCGTGAACGACTCGTCGTCGCGGATGGGGCCCAGCTCGTCGACGACCTCGCGGCGCGCCAGGTAGCCCGAGCCCTGCACCCAGGGGTGGCGCATCATCTGCTGGCCGTTGGGCAGGGTGACGACCTTGCGCAGGGCGCGCTCGTCGAAGTCCTCGTCGTAGAACCGCCAGCTGCCCACCACGCCGACCTGCGGAGCACCGTCCAGCGTCTCGCGCAGCCGGCCCAGCCAGTGCGGGTCGACGAGGCAGTCGTCGTCGACCTTGGAGACGAGGTCACCGTCGGACTCGCGCCACAGCCAGTTCGTCGGCTCTCGCAGCGAGACGTTCCGCTCCGAGTGGTGGAAGCGGTGCACGCGCGGGTGGTCGGCGAAGGACCGGGCGACGGACAGCGTCTCCGCATCGTCGCCGTTGTGCCAGAGCCACACCCGGGTGTCGTCGTCGCAGCTGGAGAGCAGTCGGTCCAGGGAGAGGCGGACGTACTGCGGGCGCTGGTACGTGATCATCAGCACGTCGACGGAGGCTGCCACGGGTCAGATCCAGCCCACGCTGCCGTGACCAGCGGGGTCGTCCACCGGGCGGCCGCGCGCGACGTCGACCAGGGCACGCCACCGCTGCGGCACGGTGAGCACCGGGATGCCGAGCACCGCCAGCCGTCGCCGCTGCTGGGTGCTCAGCGCCGCGGCCACCCCGACGGTCAGCCACAGCACCGTCGTGGCGGTGGTGAACGAGAAGGCGTCGAAGAACGCGGCCGTGACGGGCACGGTGACGACGATCGCCACCAGGGACAGCGCGAGGTCGGCGAGCCGCTCGTCCCCGATCAGCCGGGCCCGGCGACGCACGTTGAGCAGCACCCGGATGGAGGCGATGAAGATCGTGGCGAGGATCGCGACACCCACCCAGCCGGTCTCCACCAGGCTGAGCAGCCACTGGTTGTCCAGCAGGATGTACTGCTCGGGGGTGAAGGTGCCCGGGCCGCGCCCGGCCCACGGGCGCTGCACGATGTAGCGCCACACGGTCGCGTAGTCATTGGTGCGGCCGGTGATGCTGGGGTCGGTCGCCGCGTTGAGGAACAGCGACTTCAGGGTGCCGAGCAGCCCCGGCTTGACCACCATGTACACCGGCACCGCGAGCAGCAGGGCGCCGATCGCGTTCCACCGGGTGCGGCGCGGCCACCCGATCAGCATCACGGCCGCGGACAGCGCGAACGCCACGATCGCGCTGCGGGACAGCGAGAACGGCACCGCGCCTCCGATGAGGATCACCGCGAGCCACGCGAGCTTGCCCATCCCGGCCGGCCGGGAGCGGGCGTAGTGGACGGCCACCGGCAGCACCATCGCGCACACCACGCCGAACTCGATGTAGTGCCCCGCGGTCCCGGCCACCCGCGCGAACTGATCCGCGCCGCGGGCCGAGATGCCGACCAGCGGCTGGTTCGCCTCGAACCCCGGCAGCATCAGCCACACGGTGAGGTCACGGTTGGCGAAGAACTGGATCCAGCCGAACACGGCCGAGAACGCCGCACCGGCCACCACCGTGCGGAGCACCACGTCGATCCGACGTCGGCTCGTCAGGCCGGTCGCGGCGACGAGCACCACGCCGAGGTACGCGAAGTTGGCAATCATCGCGCGGTCGCTGCCGCTGCTCTCGCCCGCGGTGAGACCCCGGTCGTACCCGGCCGCCCACGCGAGCGTCAGCCAGCCGACGTACACCAGGACGAGCACCACCAAGGGATGCAGGCTCCGCACCCGCAACCGGGGGTGCAGCTGGCACAGCAGCCACCAGACCAGCAGCCCGATGGCGAGGATGAAGTGCGGCCGGCCCGCGGCGCCCATCCCGGACACCACCGCGCGCGCGGGAAGGAAGAAGACGAGGGCGACGACTGCCGACAGCAGGAGGGACGCGTCGAGCGTGAGCCGCCAGGGGGCGGTCACTCCCCGGGACGCGGTCCCGACCCTCGACACGCTCCCGCCACTCGAGGCGCTCCCGCCACTCGCGGGAACGTCGACCCGGGCGGTCCGACGGTCGACGGGAGCCGCAACGCTCACGGCTTCCTCGGTGGCCCGGACAGCGAGTGGCCGGAGCGCCGGGCGCCGACGGGGACCGACGGCGGCGGCACGAGGAGGTCAGGGCCGCCGTCGCGACCACCGTCGGGCTGCGGTTCGGGGTCGACGGTCGGGTCGTCCGCCTCGTCGGACTCGGCCGGCTCCCCCTTGCGGCGCGAGCGCCGGGTGAGGATCGAGTCGACGATGATCACGAAGGTCGCCGTGGCCACCACCCCGAGCCCCGCCACCACGGCGACGACGCGCTGCAGCCCGTCCCTCGTGGTCACCAGGCTCTTGCCGCTGGTGATCTGGATGAGGATCTGCTGGTCGTCCGGCACGTTGTACTGGCTCTGCTTCTCCTGGAGGTCCTCCTGGAGCAGATCGATGATGTGGTTGAGGGTGGCCGTCGCCTCCTCGGGCGTCGGCGCCGGCGCGTAGACGGTGAACAGCACGCTGCGCGACGCGAGCAGCACCGTGTACTCGCCCGAGAAGCCGTCGGCGACCACAGCCGACTGGGCCACCGGGTTCATGATGCTGTCGACGACCGCCGAGGCAGTCGTCCCGACCCCCGCCTGCGCCCACGGGTTGGGCGAGAGCTGGTCAGCCGGCAGGGCGACGGCCGGCTCGAGGAAGACGCCGCTGACACTGGCGGTGTACGTCGGCTCGACGCCCTTCGCCGCGTTCGAGGCCATGAACGCCGTGACGGCAAGGAGCGGGACAGTGAGATACCACCGACGGACCAGCACTTTGAAGAAATCCCAAAGGTCCACAATGTCCCCGATCGTCCCGGAAGGTGGTGCCGTATATTACCGGCTGAGCATGAACGCGGGTTCGACAGCCGGTACGTCCGCGCCCATCCTGGCAGCACAGCGTCGCCATAGCGGAGGAGGTGCCGGTGTCTGCACCGTCCGTGTGCATCTTCGGCACACCCGGGGCACACCTGAACCTCGGTGTCGGCGCACTGCGCGACTCGACCGTACACGCGGTCCAGCAGACCCGTCCCGCCGTGGCGGTCACGGTGTTCGACGACGGCTGGGGCGTGCGCACCGAGCAGACCCCCGGCGGGCCGGTGACGCTCTGCGGCGGCCGGGACTCACGCCGCTGGCACCGCCCCGAGTCCTTCGCCCAGATGCGCGCGGTGCTTCCGTTCGGCGGGCTGTGGAATGCGGGCGCACGGCGCATCCTCGACGCCGGCGCCGTCCTGGACCTCAGCGGCGGTGACAGCTTCAGCGACCTGTACGGCGCCAGCCGCTTCGGCACGGTCGCCTGGCCCAAACGGCTGGCGCTCGCCGCGGGCCGGCCCCTGGTGCTGCTGCCGCAGACGTATGGGCCGTTCCGCGACGCCGGTCTGCGCGCCCGGGCCGCCCAGCTGTTGCGCGGCGCCACCCAGGTGTGGGCCCGGGACGCCGAGAGCCGGACGCTGGCGGACGAGCTGATCGGCGAGGAGGTGACGCGGCTCGGTGTGGACATGGCCTTCGGGCTACCCGTCGCGACGATGCCGGGCGCCGCCGGCGAGCGCTGGGAGACGTGGCTGGCGGCCGCCGCCACGCCGGTGGCCGGGGTGAACGTCAACGGCCTCCTGGTCAACCAGCCCGACGCTGCCGCACGGTACGGGGTGACCCCGCACCACCGGCGGGAGATGACGCAGGTGGCCCGGACCCTCCTGCGGACCTCGGACTGGCGGGTCGTCGTCGTGCCGCACGTTCTCGGCGAGCACTCCGCCGACTCCGACGTCTCGGTCTGCCGCGAGGTGGCGCGCGAGCTGATCTCCGAGTTCGGGGCCGCCCGGGTGTTCCTCGCCGACGAGTGCCGCACCGCCGGCCAGACCAAGTCGGTGATCTCGCGCTGCACGTGGTTCACGGGTGCCCGGATGCACGCGACGATCGCCGCGCTCTCGTCCGGCGTCGCCACCGGCGGGGTCGCCTACAGCGTCAAGATGGGGCCCGTCTTCGCCCGCCTCGACCAGGGCGTGGTCGACGCCCGCGCGCGCGGGAGCGAGCAGATCGTCGACGACCTGCTGACGCTGTGGCGCGACCACGACGCGGCGCGCACCCGCCTCGCCGCCGCGCTGCCCGCCGTCCTCGACGCCTGGGCCGACCAGGCGAGCACCATCCTCGGCGCGGTCGACGACGGACCGCGGCCGTGACGACCGCCCGCCGCCCGCAGCCGGTCGGACCCGACGGCCTGCGCGTGGCGATGACCCCGTTGCCGACGCCGCGCGGCAACCCGTTCATCCGGCAGCTGGCCACCGAGCTCGTCGCCGGCGGCTGCACGCTCACCGGTGCGTCGCTGCGCGCGGCGTGGCACGCGGACGTGCTGCACCTGCACTGGCCGGACCACGCGGTGAGCCGCGACGGGTGGTCGGCCAGCCTCCGCGGCGCGACGAAGGTCGTCCTGATGTGCGCGATCGTGCGGGCGCGGCGGCGCGCGGTGGTCTGGACGGTGCACAACCTGCGCCCCCACGACCGTCGGCACCCCGGCGTCGAGCGGATGTTCTGGCCCGTGTTCACCCGGCTGGTGTCGGGCTGCGTGTTCCTCACCGCGGCCGGTCGCGACGCGGCGCTGGCGGCCCTGCCCGGGCTACGCCACGCGCGAACCGTCGTCGTCCCGCACGGCTCCTACCAGGGGGTCTACCCGGACTTCAACGGGTCGGACGACGACGCGCGCCGCTCGCTCGCGCTCCCCGCCGACGCCTCGCCGCTGGTGTTCTTCGGCCAGCTGCGGGCCTACAAGAACGTGCCCGGCCTGCTCGCCGCCTTCGCCGCGCTCGACGACCCCGCCGCGCGCCTCGTCGTCGCAGGGGACGGGCCGGACGAACAGCTCATCGCGACGGTCCGCCGCGCCGCCGACCTCGACGACCGGATCGTGGTGACCGGGCGGGTGGCCGACGACGACGTGCAGCGGGTGATGCGGGCCGGCGTCGGCGCCGTGCTGCCGTTCCACGACGTGTTCAACAGCGGCAGCATGTTCCTCGCCCTGTCGCTGGGCCGGCCGGTGCTGGTGCCGCGCACCGAGGTGTTCGCCGAGGTGCGTCGCGGTGTGGGCGCGGCCTGGGTCGAGTTCTTCGACCCGCCGCTGGCCCCCGCCGACCTGGCGCGGTTCGCCCGGACGGCGGGCGACCTCGTCGCGTCGGGCGCGACGCCCGACCTGGCGGCGTTCGCGTGGCCCCGGCTCGGTGCGCAGATCGTCGAGTTCTACCGGACACTGGTGCCGGGTCGCCGAGTGGCGGCCGGGCGGGGGGATGCCGGGTGAGACGCCGACCGGCGGTCCTGGTGGGTGTCGTCGTCCTCGCGGTGGCTGCCGCCGTCACCGTCGCGGCGCTGCAAGCGGGTGGCGACGGGCACGCCGGCGCGCCCGCGACGACGCCCACGGTCCCGGACGTCGACCTGTCGGCGCCGTTCCCGGACGCGACCACCACCGGCGTCCCTGCGGGCACCACGCTCACCCCGTCGGGCAGTCTCGACGTGAAGAGCGCCGGCACGGTGCTCGAGGGCCTGGACATCGACGGCTGCGTGGACGTGCACGCGGACAACGTGACGATCCGCGCGAGCCGGATCTCCTGCGCGCGCCCGACCACCGCGGTGCGCCTCATGGACGGGTACAGCGGCCTGCGGCTCGAGGACGTGGAGATCGACGGCAACGGCATCGTCAGCGCGGCCGTCGGGTTCACCGACTACACCCTGGTCCGGGTGAACATCCACGGCGTCGTCGACGGGCCACGGATGGGCAGCCGCACCGTGCTGGTCGACTCGTACGTGCACGGCCTGGTGCGCACCGACGACTCGCACAACGACGCCGTCCAGGTGACCGGCGGCTCCGGCGTCTCCATCCTGCACAACACGCTGGACGCGTACGACCCCGCCACCGGCGACCTGTTCAACGCGGCGATCATGGTCGGCACCGGCAAGGACTCGGTCGCCGACCTGCTCATCGAAGGCAACTACCTCAACGGTGGCAACTACACCGTGACCTTCCGCCCGAACCTCGACGCGTCGAACATCGTGGGCCGCGGCAACACCTTCGGCCCTGACCAGCGCTACGGACCGCTCGCCCACGCCGACTCACCGGGCATCACCTGGACCTGGCTGCCCGACCCTTCGGCGACGGCATCCGAGCAGGGGTAGTCGGCCTCCGAGCAGGGGTAGCAGACGCGGCGGTCAGGGGTAGTAGACCCGGTACCGCCAGGAACCCCGCAGCCGGCCGCGCAGCTGCCCCACGCGGTTCATCCACAACCCGCGCACGTCCTCGCGGCGCAGCAGCGGCACCCGGCTGACCAGCCACCACAGGTCGCCCAGGCCCGTCGCCGTGCTGCGCCGTCGCGCACCGTCGCCCCGGAACCGCCGGTAGAGCAGCACGTCGGCCTCGGCGTAGCCCGCCATCTGCCGGGCCAGCCCGCTCGCCGACGTGCGGTGCCGGTAGTGCACGACGGCGTCCGGCGCATTGACCAGCCGCCCACCGGCCAGCTGCACGCGCCACGCGAAGTCGACGTCCTCGCCACCCGGCCCGTAGGACTCCTCCCAGCCGCCCACGGCATCGGCGACCTCCCGCCACACGGCGACGTTGCAGCCGTGCGCATAGGGCAGGAACCGGAGCTTGATCGGGAGCCGGTCGGGCGGGTGCGGGAAGCGCCAGGCGACCGGGCCGCCCTCGTTGATCGTCGTCGGGTCCAGCGGCCCGCCGACGACCTCCGCCTCGGCCGCCGCGGCGACCATCGCGGCCACCCAGCCGGGCGCCACGACGTCGTCGGCGTCGCAGATCGCCACCAGGTCGCCGCGGGCCTCGCGGCAGCCGACGTTGCGGGCATGGCTGACCCCCCGGCGGTCGCTCGCGTCGACGCGGCGCACCGGCAGCCGCCCGGTCCGGCCGGCCAGGAAGTCGACCAGACCGTCGGTGGACCCGTTGTCGGAGACGACCACCTCGAGCGGACCGGGGTAGTCCTGCGAGTCCAGGGCGTCGAGCTGGGCACCGAGCGTCGCGACACCGTTGTAGGTCGGGATCACCACGGAGACGAGCGTCGGCGTGCGGTGCGCGGTGCGCACGGAGGGCTGCGCGGGGTGGGCCGTCGTCATGCGTGCGCCCGCTACGACAGGTCGTACGCGTCGGCCTGGAACCGGTAGAGGCGGGAGTACACGCCGTCCAGTGCCATGAGGTCCGCGTGGCTGCCGTGCTCGACCACCATGCCGTCCTGGAGCACGTAGATCCGGTCGGCCAGGTGCAGGTTCGCGTACCGGTGCGAGACGAGCAGGCCGGCCCGCTGACCGAGGAGCGAGCGCACCGTCGAGAACAGCTCGAACTCGCTGCGCGGGTCGAGCGCGGCGGTCGGCTCGTCCAGGATCACCAGCGGCGCGTCCCGGAACAGCGCCCGGGCCAGCGCGACGCGCTGCCACTGCCCGATCGACAGGTCGGTCCCGCCGGCGAACTCCCGCGAGAGCAGCGTGTCGGCACCGGACGGAAGGCGGGTGACGAAGTCGGCCCCGGCCCGGGACAGCGCCGCCTCGACGTCACGGTCGAGCGTCGCCGGCGACTCGCCGCGGCGGCGCGAGTCGCCGAACGAGACGTTCTCCCGCACCGGCAGCTGGTACTTGACGAAGTCCTGGAAGATGACGCCGACGGAGGACCGCAACGCCATCCGCTCGTCGGCCGAGTCGACCTCGTGGTCGTCCCACCGGAACGTCCCGGAGCCCGGCGCGTACAGGCCGGCGACGAGCTTGGCCAGGGTCGTCTTGCCCGAACCGTTCTCCCCGACGAGCGCGACGATCTCGCCGCGGTGGATCGACATGTCGACGCCGCGCAGGGTCGGTTCGGCGGCCTCCGGGTAGCGGTAGGTGACCTCGCGCAGCTCCAGGCCGTCGGCGAGCGGCCACGGGGCCGGGCGGGTGTCGGGTTCGACCGGAGTCGTCTCGAGGAAGTCGGTCAGGTCGGCGACGAAGACGCTCGCCTCGGCGATCAGGTTCATCGCCGAGAACAGGGTGGCGAACTGCGAGCTGAGCATCCGGATGCCGATCGCCGCGGCACCGGCCTGGGCGACGTCGAGGATCCCGCGGTTGAGCAGCCAGACCAGCAGCAGCATGCCCGCGGAGAGCAGCGCCGCGGACGTCAGGACGGTACCCAGCGCGTACCGCTGCCGCCGTCGCACGTGGGGGCGCAGGATGCCCAGGTACCGGTGCGACTCCTGGATCTGGAGGTCCTGCAGGGTGTCGCTGAGCGCGAAGGCGCGCACCTCCTTGGCGGTGTCCCGCGCATCCATCAGTCCGCGGAAGTACTCACGGCGGCGGAACACCTCCGCGGAGTCGCGAGCGAACGCGAACTCGAGGGCACCGGACCGACGCGCGAAGTACAGCGCCGGGCCCGCGCCGATGACCAGCGGGATCAGCAGCAGCGGCTGGATCGTGGCGAGCAGCACGATGAGCGCCGTCGCGCCGATGAACCCGCCGATCAGGTTCAGGACGCCCATCGCCATCTGCACCGGCTGGCGGATGGCGTTGTTCGAGACCCGGTCGAGGCGGTCGTAGAACGACGGCCGTTCGTACGTCTCGAGGTCGACCCGGGAGGCCACGGCGAGCAGCTCGGTCCAGATGTCCCGGTTCGCCGCCTCACCCAGCAACCGGCTCTGCTGCACCTGCATGACGCTCGCCGACGAGGCGAGCGCCGAGGTGACGGAGAGCAGGATGACGGGCCAGACCAGGGCCCCGAGGTCGACCGGTCCGCCCAGCGTGCCCAGCGCCCCGATGACGAGCTTGCCGGCATAGACGAAACCGGTGGCGCTCAGCGCGCCCAGCACCTGGAGGGCGACCGCGGTGCGGAAGACCTTGGCGTCCGCTCGGACGAGCAGCCGTGTCGCCGCCCGCACGTTCTGCAGCATGCCCCCCGCGGGTCGGCCGGGCTTGCTCTCGGAAGCAGCCCCGTCGGCAGCCGTCATGAGTCATTCCGCTCGTCGGTCGGTGTGACAGGACGGCACAGTGTCTCATGGCCGTCCTGACCGGGCAGGTGTCCGACGAAGGCCTCGACGACGGCCCGCCGCGCCGCCGGACTGAGGATCGCGTGGTCGACGTGGGGGGCCCTCGTCACCCGCAGCCGCCTGCCTGGCCGCACGGCCCGCTCGAGCCGTGCGCCGCGCATCCGGTCGAACAGCGGCTCTTCGACGTGTCCCAGGACGAGGTGGACGCGCGTGCCGGCACGGACCAGCGGCGTCACCACTCCCGAGGGCCCGCGCACCGTGCCGCGCTGCGACAGTCGCCACCACAACGCCTCCGGGATCGCGGCACGGGCCGCGGTGCGGAGCGCCCTGCGCACCGCCCGCCGTGGCCCGCCGGTGCCGCTCGACCCCTCGACCCGTGACACGTTGACCCCCGGCCAGGCGCCCTCGCGCTGGGTCAACGGGGCGACCTGCCAGAACCCGGGGTTGATCGCGACGACGGCATCGGCGCGGGCGAGGGCCGCGGCACGCAGGGCGGTCCAGCTGGCCGCGCACAGCCCACCGATGGCGAGCGTGCCGGCACCGAGCTCGCGGGCGGCCTCCAGCGCCGCCACGGCGTCCTCGATCGACTCGGCCGTGTACGACGAGGGGTGGCTCACGACTCCGCCGTCCCGGCTCTCGCCCTCCGCCCGCCCGTCGAACCGCAGCACGGGCCCCAGCCGCCGGGCGTGCGCGCGCGCGATCTCCACCCACATCCCGCCCGGGCCCACGTGGTAGGCCGGGGGCGCGGCGTTCGCCAGCACCAACGTCTCGCTGCTGCGGCCGGCCACCGAGCTCAGGATGCCGAACTGCCCCCGGCTGCCGAACCCGAGGATGCGCTCCAGCACCGGGCCGCCGTCGGGGGCACGGCCGACGACGACGCTCGTGCGCACCTCGGGATCCAGCGCGCAGTCCTCGTCGCCGAACCTGCGGTCCAGCCAGGACACGATCCCCTCGACCGACTCCTCCGGCACGGCCATGACGCCCCAGTCGAAGAGCGCCTCCTGACCGGGGGCCGTCACCGTGTCGACGCCGGCCGCAGCGGCCACCCGGGCGGCCTGGCGCCCGCCGTCGGCCTCCGCACGGGTCGCCAGGAGCACCGCGCCGATCCCGTCGCGGATGCGAGGCGCCTCGCCGTCGTCGTCCGCGAGGACCGACCCGAGGGACAGGGCCTTGAGCGTGGCGGCCGTGGGCTTCGAGTACCACGTGCCGGGCCCGACGACGCCCTCGAGGTCGGGCGGCGGCTGGCCGCCGTCCTTGACGCCGGCGCGGTAGAGGAGCGCCTCCTCCCGCAGGAAGCGAGCACCGGTCTCGACGGGGTCCCACAGGACGAGCGCGTCGACCTGCGCAGCCGCCGAAGCGGCGAGCGTGGCACCGAGGCGGAGCCCGACGACCACGACCCGGTGCGCCCCGGCGCGCCGCACGTACTCGACGCTCTCACCGACGGTGCGCAGCCACCCGGGCACCTGGTCCTCGGCGGACGGCACGTCCGCCGAGTCGCCGGTGCCGAGGTAGTCGACCCGCAGGGCGGCGATGCCGCGTCGGGCCAGCCGGTCGGCCAGCACCCGCAGCGCCCTGTGCGCGACGAGACCCTCGAGCCCGATCGGCGGCAGGACCACCGCGACGGCGCGCGCGCGGCGACCCGCCGGCAGGTGCAGGGCGCCGAAGAGCGGCGCGTCCTCGGGGCCGAACCACGTGTGAACCACCTCGACGAGCTCCTCGGTCACGAGGCGGTCACCCCGGCCTCGCACGAGAATGTGCCCACCGCGAAGGCGACGGCGACGTCCCCGTCACGGCTGGACGACACCGAGAGGGAGACGAGGCCGTCCCGGCGCGCGATGGTGGCCGCCCCCGCTCCGAGCCGGACGTCGTAGGCCCCACGCCGGTCGTACCCGATCTCGACGTCACGCAGGTCCAGCGGTTCGCCCTGCGTGGCGAGCACCTTGACGACCGCCTCCTTGGCCGCGAAGCACTCGGCGAGCCTCCCCGGCCACACGCTCGGCCCACCACAGGAGGCAATTTCACCCGCCGTGTAGACCCGCTCCAGGTACCGGTTCCCGTATCGGGACAGGCTCACCCGAACGTCCGCCACCGAGGCGACATCCAGGCCGACCCGAGACACGGCGGCCAACGGAGCACCTCCAGGGCCAGTCAGGGGGGCCGGGACGGACATCCCGACAGTCGCCACGGCCTCGCCACGTCCGCCACGGCCGGATCGGGACATACTAGGGCACCGACTTCGGCAGGTGCGGCCGAGAACGATCGCGAGCCCCAGGAGGCCCCCGTCATGACCGACCTCGTTCGCCCGGCTCCGCTGCCCCGACTGGCCTACGTGTACCACCCGATGTCGGTCTCGCCGCTGACGATCGTGGACTCGGCCAAGGGCGTCTGCGACCTGGTGTGGGTGGTCGACTCGTCCCAGCCGGGGAGCACCTCGATGCAGCGCCTGCTGCGGCGGTCAGGCCCCATCGTGGAGGCGGCCGGTCGCGAGGTCGCCGACGTCGCCGTGGAGCTGCGCGCCCTGGCGGTCGACGGTGTCGTCTCCCTGCACGACGGCGACCTCGTCTGGACGGCACGGCTCGCGGCGGAGCTGGGGCTGCCGTTCCACAGCGTCGAGACGGCGATCCGGCTGACGGACAAGGCCGCCCAGCGGGCGGCTCTGGGTGCCGCAGGGCTGCCCGTGCCGGCCGTCCACGTGATACCGCTCCACACCGACGAGGAAGAGCTCGAGCTCCTCGGGACGCAGTTCCCGTTCCCGGCCGTGCTCAAGCCGCGCGAAGGCCAGTCCAGCCGGGACACCCTGCCGATCGCGTCGCCGGCGGAGCTGCTCGCCACCATGGCCGAGTTCCGGACCCGCACGGAACCGACCGCCGCCGAGTTCATCCTCGAGTCGTACATCCCCGATCCCTCGACCCCGCTCGGCGGCGAGGGCTTCGCGCCCTTCGTCTCGGTGGAGGGCATCGTGGAGAACGGTCGGGTGGCCCACGCCACGATCACCTCCCGCACGCCCTTCCGCTGGCCCTTCCGCGAGACCGGCCTGGCCACGCCGACCGTCATCGAGCCGGGCCTCCAGCAGGAGATCCTGCGGGTGGCGACCGAGGCGGCGCTCGCGGTGGGCGTCACGATCGGCTGCCTGCACACCGAGATCAAGCTGACCGACGACGGGCCGGTGGTCATCGAGGTGAACGGCCGTCCGGGCGGCGGCGTCTCCGAGCTGCTCGAGCTCGCCTCCGGCTTCAGCATCCTGCGGACGGCGCTCCGCCTCGCCGTTGGAGACCCGGTCAACTTCACCGGGCCCGTCGACTGTCCTCGCATCGGGTACCTCATCAACGTGTTCCCGGTCGAGGAGCTGGAGTTCATCGACTCCGTGGAGGGGCTCGCCGAGCTGGCCAAGGTCGAGGGGGTCGACGAGGTCGTCGTCGTCCGCGGTCCCGGCCAGCGGATCGACTGGCGGGAGGGCTCCGAGATCCACGTCTTCCACCTGTCAGGGACGGTGGCCTCGTTCGACGAGCTGCGGACCCTGATCGCTCTGACCACGAGTCTCGTCCGCATCGAGGGTCACAACCTCTGACATCCTGGCGGTACTGATGCGGGGATCCGCCCCGGCATCGTCGGTACCGCCGCCGCTCCCAGGAAGGGGAAGCTCGTGTCTTCGATCAACGATGCCATCCGCGAAGTCATCTCCAGCGCGGTCCACCTGACCGTCGACGTCGAAACCCTCGGCGACGACGACAACCTGTACCTCGTCGGCCTGACGTCGCACGGCGTGGTCAACGTGCTGGTCGAGCTGGAGGACCGCCTGGAGATCGAGCTGCCGGACGCCCTGCTGCAGCGCGACACCTTCGCCAGCATCAGCGCCCTGCGGAACGCGGTGGTCTCGACCGGTCTGGTCGAGGACGACGCCCCGGCCTCGTCAGCCTGACCTCGCGAGTACCAGAGCGCTACCCCGCGAGGCCGAGCTCGACCTGCACCGCGCCGGGCCACGTCGTCGGGTCGAACCCGTGGCGGGCGGCGAGGGCGAGGATGGTCCGATCCATCCCGAATCCGAAGCACGCGCTGTGCGCCGTGCTGCCGTCCGGGAGCCGCAGGCCGAACTCGTCGCCGAAGTGCGTGTCGTGGTAGTTGCCCGAGCCGATGGCGCACGGCGTGCCGGGGTAGACCTCGGTGACCACTTCCCACTTGGCCTCGTCCCGCCGTTGGTTCGCCGCGAGCAGGATGCCGCCGCGCCCGAAGAACGGGTCGTTGGCGGGCACGATGTCGACCTCGAGCCCGAGCGTCTCGTACAGGGACCTGGCGATCGCCAGCCACTGCTCACGGTGCGTCATCGCCTGTTCGGCGGTGCCCAGGCGGACGTACTCCCGCATGCGGAAGGCCACGAACCTCATGGGGTCCTCGGACGGCTCGTGGCGGAAGCAGTCGCCGGTGAGCTCGTAGAGCCGGGTGTGGTCGACCTCGCCGTCCTCGAGCCAGGCGTACAGCGGATGGCATGCCGCTGGGGTGAGCGCCAGACCGGTCGGGGAGAACAAGGGCTGCCAGTCGTCGCCCCGACCGTAGGTGGCGATCAGGTCGCGGTACTCGCCCTGCCCCCCGCGGAAGGAGTTGATCGTGCCGGCCAGCTGAGGGAACGAGGCGACGTAGTCCGTCTGCTCGAGCATGTGCGCGGAGAACACCGGTGGAAAGCGCAGCGGCGTGACCTCCGGGCCGAACGTCTCGCGCGCCGTCCGGCTGAGCAGGGCGGCGACCCCGTCGTAGACGGCGAGAGCGGTGGAACCCAGGCCCGGCAGCGCCGTGGACCTCGACGTCAGCAGCCACCGGTTCTCGATGAGCCCCGCACGGAGCGTGCGCCACGCGGTGTCGAGGTCGCCGGACTCCCCGAGGTCTGCCATCTCAAGCCTCCTCCGTCGTCGCTCGTGCCCGGCCCATCGTGCCATCCGGCGCCGCGGAGCGCCCCGGCGCCGCGCTGGCCAGGGCCGAGTGGGACGGCCCTCGGCAGGAGACCGGCCTCGGGCATACTGGGCGAATGACCGCTGAGGTGCAGTCCACGAGCCTTCCGCTGCTCGCGATCGCGTACGGGCGCCTGCACCTGGAGCAGCCCCTGCGCGGGCTCACCACGGCGGCACGCGGCGTCTGCCGGATCCTGTGGGTGCTGTACTCCGGGGACCCCAAGAGCCGGATGGCGCTGCGCCTGGTGAAGAGCGAGGGCGACGTCGAGGGCGACGTCGTCAACGTCGCCGGGCTCTCCCCGCAGGACGCCGCGGAGAAGATCCGCAGCTACTCCCCGGACGGGATCACCTGCTTCATCGACGAGTCCGTCGCCTGGACGGCCGAGATCGCCGAGCTGCTCGGTCTACCGTTCTACAGCCGGCTGACCGCGAGTCGGCTGACGGACAAGCTCGAGCAGCGCACGGCGCTGCGCGCCTACGGGCTCCCCACGCCCGACTTCTGGGACGTCGACGAGCTGGCCGACCCCGCGGTCCTGGCGTCCGTCGTCGAGCAGGTGGGGTTCCCGCTGGTCATCAAGCCGCGACGGGGTGTCTCCAGCCAGAACGTCGCGAAGCTGGCGTCGGAGGCCGAGCTCCGTGCCGCGCTCGGCACGGCGACGCCGGGACGGATGCTCGTCGAGACCTTCATCCCCGATCCGAGCGTCTCCCCGATGCCGTCCTGGACCGCTCCGTACGTCTCGGTCGAGATCCTCGCGAGCCACGGCGACGTCGCGGCGCTCGGCGTCACCGGGCGCACCCCGCTGGCGAACGGGTTCCTCGAGACGGGCCAGGTGTTCCCGGCCGAGGTGTCGACGCAGACCCGCCAGGCGCTGGTCGACGCCGCGGCCGATGCCGTGCGCGCGGTGGGCGTCGAGTCCGGGGTCCTGCACGTCGAGCTGAAGTGGACCGACGCCGGCCCCGTCGTCATCGAGGTCAACGGACGGCCCGGCGGGGGGAACCTGCGCACCTTCATCGAGCGGGCGGTGCACGCCGACCCTGTCCAGCTGGTGATGCGACTCGCACTCGGCGACCACCTGGCGTTCGACGGTGCGCTCGACGCACCGACGGACGTAGGACTCCTGTTGGTCATCCACGCCGGCCCCGGGATCCGCCGCATCACGGCGATCGAGGGCGTCGCCGAGGTGGAAGCCATCCCCGGAGTGGCGCAGGTGAGCCAGAAGCTGGTGCCCGGCGACGAGGTCGACCCGGGGCTCGGCACGCTGGGCTGCGTGTTCGAGGTGACCGCGTTCGCCCCCGACCACGAGACCGCGCGGCAGATCCGCGACCGGGCGCTGTCCACGATCGTGATCTCCGGCTCCGAGGAGGTCTGACCCATGTCATCGACGGCACCCGGAACGCTGCCGCTCGTGGCGGTCACCTACAGCGGTCTGCACACCGAGGACCCGCCGCTGCTGCTCGCCGAGGGCGCCCGGGACACCTGCCGGCTGGCCTGGGTGCTCCCCGACGCGGGCGCCGTGTCCCGGGGCGCCGCCCGGATGCTGCGGGGTCTCGGCGAGATCATCGACGTCACGGGTCTGGCGCCGCACGAGGCGGCCGAGCACGTCCGCGCCAGCGGAGCGGCCGGGATCACGTGCTTCAACGACTCGAACCTGGTGTGGACCGCGGCGATCGCCGACATCCTCGGGTTCGCCTTCTTCAGCCCGCTGGCCGCCGTCCGTCTGACCGACAAGCTGGAGCAGCGCCGGGCGCTGGCGCAGCATGGGCTGGCCACTCCCCGGTTCTGGGACGCGGACGAGCTGTCCGACGAGTCGGCACGGTCCGAGGTCGGGCGCACGGTCGGCTTCCCGGTGGTGCTCAAGCCGCGCCGAGGGCGCAGCAGCGCCGACGTCGAAGCCGTTCGCTCACAGGACGAGCTCCGCTCGGCCCTCTCCCGCGTCAGCCCCGGCCGCATGCTGGTGGAGAGCTACATCCCCGATCCGACGACGCCGCCGACGAACAGCGCCGTGGCCCCCTACGTGTCCGTCGAGCTCGCCGTCAGCAGGGGTCAGGCGGTCGTGCTGGGAGTGACGGGCAAGACCCCGCTGGCGCCGCCCTTCCGCGAGACGGGCCAGCTGTTCCCTGCGGACCTTCCCGACGCTCTGCGGCAGGAGCTGGCCGAGACCGCCATCTCGAGCGCGCGGGCACTCGGCGTGGAGACGGGCGCCCTGCACATCGAGATCAAGTGCACCGACGATGGGCCGGTGGTCATCGAGGCGAACGGCTGCATGGGCGGCGGGCCGCTGCGGGACCTGATGATCGCGGTGATCGGCGTCGACCTCGTGCAGCTGTCCTACCGGCTCGCCGCAGGCGACGAGGTGAGCCTGGCGCACGCGACGCCGGCCTCGGGAGTCGGCTTCCACTTCGAGGTCCAGCCGGACCCATCGGTCCGGCACATCGAGACGATCGAGGGTCTCGACACGCTGGCCGACATCCCGGGGGTCGAGCGGGTCGTCCCGGGGCTGCAGCCCGGCGACGACTTCGACTGGCGCACCGGATCGCACGCCTTCGCCGCGACCATCCTCGGAACCGCTCCCGACCACGCGACGGCGCTCCGGATCCGGGACGAGTTCATCTCCCGCGTGGTGATCACCGGCCGGCCCTGACTCCGGCGGCGGCCGGCGCGCACGCTCGTCCGGCCAGGACGGCACGCCGGACTCCGGCGGGCCCGACGGACCGGAAGAGGTCCACCGATCGGGCCGCCGAAGACGACCGCCGGACACGGGAGCTTCGCCGCGGCACCCACCGCGGCATCGGGGTCAGGGCGTCCAGGCCTCGAACTCGGCCAGGCCGATGTTCTGGGTGCCGCTGAGCACCTTCGTCGCGGTGAACCGCACGCTGGTCACCGTCCGCGCCGAGAACGTCACCGTCAGCACCGTGCCGTCGTTGGGCAGCGCCTTCACCGCGACCTGGGAGCCGTCCGAGAACGTCAGGGTGCCGGCCGTCACCTGGTCGACGAGGTTGGGCCGGTCGTAGAGGACGACCGACGTGAGGGTCTGCGGCGTGGACCACGTGAGCGTGATCCAGGTGCCGACCTTCCCCTTCACCGAGGACCACTCGTTGAGCGGCGCGCTGGGGTAGCCCGCCGCCACGCCGTCGACGGCCTTCGCCGCTCCCTGGCCGGCTGCCGTGTCCTGCGACGACGCCGTCACCGTCGCTGCTGGCGCGACGTTCACCGGCGCCTGCGGGTCCGGGTCCGGAGGGGGCGGCGCGGCGACCTGCACGCTCACCTGGTCGGTGGCCGAGCCCGCGGCGTTCGACACCGTCAACGCCAGCACCACCGTCGCGGGACCCGTCGGAGCCGTGAACGACGTCGCCGCCGCCGTCGGCGAGGACAGCGTCACCGCCGGACCGGACACCTGCGACCAGGCGTAGCCCAGCGCACCACCCGTCCCCGGCGTGCTCGCCGACCCGTCCACGCTCACCACCGCCCCCGACGCCACCTGCTGGTCGGCACCGGCCGCAGCCACCGGCGACGTCACCACCGGCGGCGCGGCGACCTGCACGCTCACCTGGTCGGTGGCCGAGCCCGCAGCGTTCGACACCGTCAACGCCAGCACCACCGTCGCGGGACCCGTCGGAGCCGTGAACGACGTCGCCGCCGCCGTCGGCGAGGACAGCGTCACCGCCGGACCGGACACCTGCGACCAGGCGTAGCCCAGCGCACCACCCGTCCCCGGCGTGCTCGCCGACCCGCTCACGCTCACCACCGCCCCCGACGCCACCTGCTGGTCGGCACCGGCCGCAGCCACCGGCGACGTCACCACCGGCGGCGGCGTCGACCCGGCGGTCCACGCCTCGATCTCCGCCAGCCCGAGGTTCGCCGTCCCCTTGAGCACGCTCGTCACCGTGTACCGCACGCTGGTCACGGCCCGCGGCGAGAAGGTCACCCGCAGCGGGGAGCCGTCGTTCGGCAGCGCGCCGACCGACATCGTCGAACCGTCGGAGAATGTCAGCACGCCCGCCGTCGCCTGGTCGACGAGGTTGGGCCGGTCGTCCAGCACGATCGACGACAGGGTCTGCGGCGTCGCCCACGTCAGGGCGATCCACGTGCCGACCTTGCCCTTGACCGTCGACCACTCGTTGAACGGCGCGTCCGGATACCCCGCCACCACGCCGTCGATGGCCTTGACGGCTCCCTGGCCGGCCGCGGTGTCCTGCGACGAGACCGAGACCACGGCCGTTCGGGCCACGTTGGCCGAACCCCCAGGATCCGTTGGCGCGAGCGGCGCGTCCTCCGACGCGACGACGTACTGCCGCTGCAGCCACGCGCTCTCCGAGCGGCTCGCGCACTTGGTCGGCGTCTGGCAGATCAGCGAGTCGAACGGCGTGTACGCGTAGAACGCGGCGGTCTTCGTCGTCAGCTCCGCGCCGACGACGTTCGCCGGGGCGTCCAGCACGCCGTACCCCTGATAGGCGTCGAGGTGGTGCGGGGTCGAGTACCGCAGGTGCGCCGCCCGGGTGAGGTAGCCCGTGACGTAGTGGTCCGGGTTGTCCGGGCCGCCGACCGACCCGGCGTAGTCGTGCGTCCCGATCCTGGTCGGCTGCGCGGCCACCATCAGCGCCAGCAGCGTGTCCTGCAGACCCTGCAGGGTGTACGTCGCGGTGCCGTCCACCGTCGTCGTGCTGGAGATGGTGCCGTCCCAGAGCTTCTTGATGCTCTGGTAGCCGTAGAGCGCCGACCCGTCGCCCGCCGTCCCGGCGCCTTCGGGGAGACGCAGGAACACCAGCGAGATCCCGTCGTCCGCGGCCAGGGTCGACACCCGGACGGCGCGTCCCGCGACCGTGCGCACGTCGTCCACCCACGCGTTCGCGACACCGAGCATCGTCGCGTAGGCGGCTCTGGTCCCCGCCTCCCGTGACGACCAGTACGACTCGGCGCGTCCCGCATCGCCGGCGGTGACGAACACCGTCTGCACGCACGCGCCCGGTGCGGACGCGTCACGCAGCAGGTCCGGGCTCATGAACAGCAGCGCGTCGTCCTGGTGGGCGGACACATACATCGTCGACGAGGTGCACGTCGCCGCCTGAGCAGCCGGTGCGACGAGCACGCCGGCCCCGGCGATGGCCACCGCGGTGATCGCGGCCGTCGTCAGCCGGCGGCGCCACCCGACGGCCCGATCGGGGCCAGGCGCTTCACGACGCTCGATCACAGATCCTCCGACGGGGGTGCGAGATATGACGAACTCGTCCATATGGGACAAATCTACCCGCCCATCCCGGGACTGGCGCATCGCCGAGCGGGTGCAATCCGCCGCCGCCGCACACCGGGCGCCCGCCGCCGCATAGCCTGATCCGGCATCGAACCGGCATCGATCCGGCCACGGAGGGCACCTGCATGCGCGTCGTCGTCGTCTCGACCCTCGCGGGCGCCGCGTGGGGCGGCAGCGAGGTGCTGTGGGCGGCGACGGCCTCCCGGCTGGCGGCCGGGGGCTCGTCGGTGGTCGCCGTGACTCGCGACCGCCGACCCCGGCCCCCCGCCCTGGACGACCTGGCCGCGGACGGCGTCGAGCTGCGCACGTGGCGACCGGCGGGCCGCCCTGCGCGCGCGATGTACAAGGTCGGCGTCGCGCACGGGCCGGCACCGGTGGGCGACGTCCTGCTGGTCAACATGGCCAGCGCCCACGACCTCGTCACGGCGGTCGCTCCGCGGGCGGCCGTGCGCCGGGCGCGCCGCGACGGGACCCCGTACGCGCTCGCCCCGCACAGCCTCGTCGAACGTGGCATGCCGGACCGGAACCGGGCGCTGCTGCGTGAGCTGTACGCCGGGGCGGCCGCGGTGGTCGTGCCCGCGGCCGGGATGCAGGCCGACCTCGAGCGCCAGCTCGTCGTCCGGCTGCCGGCCTGTGTGGAGATCCCGACCCCGACCCCGCTGCTCACCGCCCCGCCGGAGCCGTGGCCGGGTGCCGGGACCCTGCGGCTGGCGTGCGTGGCCCGCCTCGACGTCGAGCAGAAGGGCCACGACGCCCTGCTCGCCGCCCTGGCCGACGTGTCGTGGCGGGACGACGACTGGACGCTGGACCTGTACGGCTCCGGACCCGACGAGGCCTACGTGCGCGCGCTCGTCGCGTTCTACGGCCTCGGGGACCACGTCCGCCTGCGCGGCCACACCGACGACGTGGCCGCAGTCTGGCGCGACCACCACGCCCTGGTGCTGCCCAGTCGCCGGGAGGCACGCGGCATCGCGATCACGGAGGCGATGGCCGCCGGTCGCCCGGTGCTCGGCACGGCGATCGGTGGCATCCCGGACTCGGTGGTCGATGGCGTGACGGGCATCCTCGCGCCGAGCCCGACGCCCGCCGGTCTGCGGATCGGCCTGGAGCGGTTCTGGTCCGCGCGGGACGACCTCGAGGGCTGGGGCCGGGCCGGCAGGGAGCACGTGCTGCGCGCGTTCACCCCTGATCCGGTCGACCGCCTGGTCGGCGTGCTGCGCGCCGCGACCGAGCGACCCGCGAACTAGCCTCCCGCCACCGGGCGCGCACGGCCACGCGCCGGCGCGTCGGTGTCGGGAAGCGTCGGCGCGTGTCGGTGTCTGTGCGCGCAGACGCTCGGGATCAGTACGCGCCGGCGGACCGGAACACCGCGCGGCCGGTCTTCCAGAGGATGTGCAGGTCCATCGCGACCGACCAGTTGTCCACGTACCGCAGGTCGAGACGCACGGACTCGTCCCACGACAGGTCGGCGCGGCCCGACACCTGCCACAGCCCGGTCAGCCCGGGGCGCACGTGCAGCCGACGGAACACCTGGTCCTGGTACCCGTCCACCTCTTCGGGCAGCGGAGGCCGCGGGCCGACCAGCGACATGTCGCCGCGTGCCACATTCCACAGCTGGGGCAGCTCGTCGATCGAGAACCGGCGCAGGATGCGTCCGACCGGCGTGATCCGCGGGTCGTCGTGCATCTTGAACATCAGCCCGTCGCGGTCGCTGTGCGCCAGCAAGGTCTCCCGGCGCGCCTCCGCGTCCGAGTACATGCTGCGCAGCTTGAGCATGGTGAACGGTCGACCGTCGACGCCCACCCGGCGCTGCCGGAAGAACGCCGGGCCCGGGCTGGACATCCGCACCGCGAGCGCCGCCACGCCCACCACCGGGGCCGCGGCCACCAGGAAGGCGATGGCGAGGGCGCGATCGAGGATCGCCTTGGCGATCAGGCGCTGGCGCGGGGCCACGGTCTCCACCTCGAGCAGGGACAGCCCGGCCGTGGGCCGCACGCTCACCCGCGGGCCGAGCACCTCGACCAGGCCCGGCGCGACGACGAGGTCCGCACCGGCCCGGCTCAACGCCCAGGACAGTCGGCGCAGCGCATCGCCGGCCAGCTCCCCGCCGGTGACGATGACGGTCTCGATGGAGTGGTCGTGGGCGACCTGCGGGATGTCCGCCAGCGCACCGAGCAGCGGGGTGCCGTCGAGCGGCGCGCTGTCCTGCGCCGAGGGCAGGCACACGCCGACCACGCGGTAGCCGTGGTAGCTCGCCCGGCGCAGGTCGGTGATGGTCCGGTTCACCGCGGCGGCGTCGCCGACGACGAGCGTCCGCGCCATCGCGCTGCCGTGCGACCGCGCCCGGTGCAACCCGTGCCGCAGCACGAACCGGTCGGCCGTCACGCCGAGGGTTGCCACCACGGCGAACACCCCGACGTAGATGCGGGGGAAGGGGATGTGCAGGAAGGCGCTGGCCAGCGCCGGGACGACGACTGCCGCCAGTCCCGCACGCAGCACGGCCTGCAGCTCGCGCGGCCCGTCGCCGACCACGCGGCCGTCGTAGCCGTGACCGACGCCGATCGCGACGACGAACACGGCGGCGACCACAGCGGCGACGTAGCCCGCCGGAGCGATGCGGCCGGCGGCGAGCCAGGCGCTGGCCGCGGCCAGCGCCGCCACCGTCGCGTCCAGCACGATGGCCTGGCGCGCGTAGTGGCCGGACATGCCGCGCCAGGAGCTGTGGCCCTCGGCGTCGAGCGGCACCCGCGGGCCGGCGACGAAGGGGTGGACCGAGGCCCAGGAGAGCCGGGGACCGACGCCCGGACGCCGTCGTTCGGTGAGCGCGACGAGCTCCGCCGTCGTCACCACGTCGTCGATGGCCGTCATCGAACCTCCCCGCCCCAAGTTGTCCTGGAAGGAGAGTATTCGGTGGAGAAGAGACGGTACGTCCTACTTGTCCGATTTCATCCACACTTCACCCGATCCGGGGACCTAGGGCTTGGTGTGGTACCTCAGCTGCGCAGCCTCGAGCCCGAGGCCCACCACGGCCTCGACGGCGTCCGCCGCGCGGTCGACGAGCCAGTCCAGATCCTTGCGCTCAGCAGCGGTGAAGTCGCGCAGCACGTGGTCGGCCGGGTCGGTGCGGCCGGGCGGTCGGCCGATGCCCACGCGGACGCGGACGTAGTCGGCGGAGCCCAGCGCCTTCGTCGTGTCGCGCAGGCCGTTGTGGCCGCCCTCGCCACCGCCACGCTTGAGGCGCACCTCGGCGAAGGGCAGGTCCAGCTCGTCGTGCACGACGATGACCCGCTCGGTCGGCACGTCGTAGTACCGGGCCAGGGCGGCCACCGGACCGCCGGACACGTTCATGTAGGTCGTCGGGCGGGCCAGCACGACGCGCGGCCCCGGGACCCCGCCGGGCAGCACGCCCAGCCGGGCCTCCGCCACGACCGCCTGCGGGCGCCGCGACAGCAGCCCGCCGGACCGGCCCAGCACGACACCGAGGCGACGCGCGAGCTCCTCGACGACCATCGCCCCGAGGTTGTGCCGGTTGCCGGCGTACTGCGGACCGGGGTTGCCCAGGCCGACGACGAGCCAGCGTGCCTCGCCCACGCCACCTCCTCGATCGGGTCGGCCGGGTTGCGGCCCGCTGGGGGCAGCGGGTTCGATCAGGCCTCGGCCTCGGCCTCGGCGGCGGCGGCGGACGCGGCGGACTGCTCCGCGGCCAGGCCGGCGACGGCCTGGTCGGCCGCGATGTCGGCGGCCGAGTCACGCGGCTGCGACACGGCGACGACGATGTGCTCGGGGTCGGTGAGCAGCACGGAGCCCTCCGGCAGCGTGATGTCGCCGGCGCGGACGATCGAGCCGTCGACGAGGCCCTCGATGGACACCTCGACGCGGTTCGGCAGGTGGGTGGCCTCGGCCTCGAGGGACAGCGTCTGGGTCTCGACGACGTGGATCGTGCCCGGGTACGACTCCCCGATCACGTGCACCGGCACGTCCACGGTCACCTTCTCGCCGCGGCGCACGATGAGCAGGTCGACGTGCTCGATGACCTGGCGCACCGGCTCGATCTGCACGTCCTTGGCCAGGGCCAGGGTCTTGGTGCCGTCCAGCTCGATCTCGAACAGCGCGTTGGTGTGCTTGACCGCCAGCATCAGCGCGTGGCCCGGCAGGGCGACGTGCACCGGGTCGGAGCCGTGCCCGTAGAGCACGGCGGGGATGAGGTTCGCGCGGCGCAGCCGGCGGGCCGCGCCCTTGCCGAACTCGGTGCGTGCGGTGGCGACGAGCTTGGTCTCGGCCATGAGGGTCCTCCAGGTCCGGGCCCGCGGGTGACGCGGGACGACGACGACGGCAGTGGTCTGTGGCCTCGACGCGGGACGCAGGACGGGCACGCGGAGGACTCCGGGCCCAGTCGATCACGAAAGACGAAGACGGGGACGTCCCGGGTCCGCAGCACCCTGCGAACCACCCGACACGACCGTCCGACTTCCCTCGCCGAGGCAGCGCCGACCATCCTACCGGCTCCCCCGCCCCCCGACGTCCCCCACCAACCCCGCGGCCCTATGGTGCACATCCGAGCCAAGGGTGTGCTCGCAGGTGCACCGACGGCTCCGAGGCGCACCGCCGGGGCGGTCACCGGACTGCGGCGAGGAGCGGACGACGAACCTCCGGCACATCGGCCGGAAGCCACGAGCGAACCCTGCGGCCCAGCCCGGACCGGTCGAAGACGTCCTCGCGCGTGACCCGCAGCACTCGCCACCCGGCTTCGGTCAGTGCGTCGTGGCGACGCTTCTCCCGCATCATCGTGGCGATGTCGAGGTACTTCGTCCGTCCGTCGTACTCCAGCAGCACCTTCCACTGCTCCCAGCCGAGGTCTGCCCAGAACGTGCCGAGCCGGGTCCGTACGCTGACCTGGGTGGCGGGCGCCGGCAGTCCGTCGCGGAGCAGGACGAACCGCGTAGCACTCTCCCACGGCGACTCCGCGCCCGGATCGGCGACCTCCACGACGACGCGGGCGCGCGCCGTCCCGTTGCGGCCCTGCCGCTCGTCGAGCATCGCGAGGACGGCGGCACGGTCCGCCCCGGCGCGGAGCGCGCCGTCGACGACGACCAACGCGTCCAGCGGTGGCAGCGATCGCGCGCAGTCGACTGCGGTGAGCACCGGATCGGTGACCGGAAGACCGGCGACGACCGTGCAGCGAGCCTCATCGAGTCCACCCGTGTGACGCAGTACCGCGGGGTCGCGACGGCGGCCCGGATGGCACCCCTGTCGCACGTGCGTGACGTCGGGCACCCGCCACAGGGACAGGCCCCAGAGCAGCGCCGCCGACTCGTGGCTGAACCAGTGCGGCGCCGCCAGCCGGTGGTGGACGGCCTCGATGCGCGCCAGCGCGCCCACGTGCCCCGACAGGTCGTCGCCCCCTGCGACGAATGCGCCACGGCACACCCGCTCCCAGGCGCCACTGCGCACCTGTGCGGCCACCACCTGCTCGGCGTGGTCACGGGCCAGCTTCAGCACCGGCCGACACGGTGAGACGGGGAGGGGGGACCCGGGGCGAACACTCATCCCGAGATGGTCGGCCCACGCCGGCGACCGCCGCCCTCCCTACCAAGCCATGGGGAGGTGGCCCACCGTCACGGGGGACTGTGGTCGGCTCACCTGGCGGCTGGTGACTGTGCGGCGGGCGCACCGGGCGGGCCAACAGTGCACCTGCGGGCCAACGGTGCACCCGCAGGTGCCCCTCCGGCTCGAAAGTGCACCAACGGCGGGGCCGATGGGTGGTCGGCGCGGGGGTCAGGCCTGGCCGTCGAAGAGGCTGGTCACCGAGCCGTCGTCGAACACCTCGCGGATCGCGCGCGCGAGCAGCGGCGCGATGGACAGCACGGTGAGCATGTCCACCCGGCGGTCGTCGGCGACCGGCAGGGTGTCGGTGATGACGACCTCGCGGGCGCCGCACGCCTGGAGCCGCTCGATGGCCGGGTCCGACAGCACGCCGTGGGTGGCGGCGATGATGACGTCCTTCGCGCCGGCCTCGAGCACCACGCGGACGGCCTCGGCGATGGTGCCGCCGGTGTCGATGAGGTCGTCGACCAGCACACAGCTGCGGCCCTCGACGTCACCGACGACGCGGTTGGCCACGGCACGGTTCGGCCGGCGGATGTCCCGCGTCTTGTGCACGAACGCCAGCGGGGCGCCGCCGAGCTTGGCCGCCCACTGCTCGGCCACCCGGATGCGGCCCGCGTCCGGCGAGACCACGGTGACGTTGGTGGCGTCCACGCGGGTGCGCACGTACTCGACGAGGATCGGCATCGCCCACAGGTGGTCCACGGGTCCGTCGAAGAAGCCCTGGATCTGCGCGGCGTGCAGGTCGACGCTCATCACCCGGTCGGCGCCGGCGGTCTTGAACAGGTCGGCCATCAGGCGGGCCGAGATCGGCTCGCGACCGCGGTGCTTCTTGTCCTGCCGGGCGTAGCCGTAGAACGGCGCGACGACCGTGATCGTCTTGGCCGACGCCCGCTTGAGCGCGTCGGTCATGAGCAGCTGCTCCATGATCCACGTGTTCACCGGCGCGCAGTGCGACTGCAGGACGAAGGCGTCGGCTCCGCGCACGGACTCGGAGAACCGGGTGTAGATCTCGCCGTTGGCGAAGTCGTACGCCGTGGTCGGGACGAGCTCCACGCCGAGGTGCTCGGCGACGTCCGAGGCCAGCTCGGGGTGCGCACGGCCGGAGACGAGGACCAGGCGCTTGGAGCCGTCGCTGGACATGATGCCGGTCATCGGTTCTCGTCCTCGTCGTCGGGGGCGGGCGGGGCGGGGTCGAAAGGGTCACGTGGGGGGGCCCCGGAGCCGGCCGCGAACGCGCGGTCGGCAGCCAGCGCGGCGGCCGAGCCCGGGCGTGCGCGGTGCACCCAGCCCTCGACGGTGCGCTGGCCGGTGGCGTTGACGGCGAGCGCGCCCGGCGGCACGTCGCGGCGGACCACGGTGCCGGCGCCGGTGAACGCGCCGTCGCCGATGGTGACGGGGGCGACCAGCATCGTGTCGGCCCCGATCTTCACGTGGTCGCCGATGACGGTGCGGTGCTTGACCTCGCCGTCGAAGTTCGCCGTGACGGTGGCCGCACCGATGTTCGTCTGCTCGCCGATCTGCGCGTCGCCGATGTAGGACAGGTGCGGCACCTTGGAGCCGGCGCCGATCGTCGCGTTCTTCGTCTCGACGAAGGCGCCGATCTTGCCGCGCTCCCCCAGCACCGTGCCGGGCCGCAGGTAGGAGAACGGGCCCACGCATGCGTGGGCACCGATCACGGCGAGCGCCGCGTGGCTGCGTGTCACGGTGGCGCCGGGGCCCACCTCGACGTCGGTCAGGGTGGAGTCCGGGCCGACGACGGCGCCCTCGGCCACCGTCGTCGCGCCGTGCAGCTGCGTCCCCGGCAGCAGCGTGACATCCGGCGCCAGGTCGACGTCCACGTCCACCCAGGTGGTCGCCGGGTCCACCACGGTGACTCCGGCGCGCATCCAGTCCTCGACGATCCGGCGGTTGAGCTCGGCACGCAGCGCGGCGAGCTGGACGCGGTCGTTGACGCCCTCCACCGAGGCGGTGTCGTCGGTGCGCAGCGCGCGCACCCGCCCGCCGTCGGCCCGGGCCAGCGCGACGACGTCCGTCAGGTACACCTCGCCGGCGGCGTTGTCCCTGCCCAGCCGGGCCAGCGCGCCGCGCAGCACCGCCGCGTCGAACACGTAGGTGGAGGTGTTGATCTCGTCGATCGCACGCTGCGAGTCGTCGGCGTCCTTCTCCTCGACGATCCCGACGACGTCCCCCGTCGCGGCGTCGCGCAGCACGCGGCCGTACCCGGTGGGGTCCACCACCTGGGTGGTGAGCAGCGTGACGGCGTCGTCGTCGGCCACGTGGGCGGCGAGCAGCTGACCCAGCGTGCCGGCGTCCAGCAGCGGCACATCGCCGGCCATCACGACGATCGAGCCGGTCACCGGCCCGTCGGCGTCCAGCGCGGCGAGTGCCACCTGGACCGCACGGCCGGTGCCGGGCACGTCGTCCTGGTCGGCCACCAGCGCATCCGGGTCGATCTGCGTCAGGTGCTCGACGACGAGGTCCCGCCCGTGCCGCACGACGACGGTGACGCGCTCCGGGTCCAGCCCGCGGGCCGCCGCCAGCGCGTGCCCGAGCATGGACCGGCCGGCGAGCGTGTGCAGCACCTTGGGGGTGGCGGACCGCATCCGGGTACCCTCCCCCGCCGCAAGGACCACCACGGCGGCGGGACGGGGGATGGTCACCTTCGGGGTGCTCCTCGCGGTATCTGCCCAGAAACGCTGCGGGACCGGGCCGGCGGACCGTGCACCTGACTCTACCGCCGCGAGCCCTCCCGTCCGCCCGCGGATCCGGGCTGCTGCATGCGGCGACCGCTCTCGGGCCGCGGGCTCCGCCCCCAGGATTCGAACCTGGACCGCAAGGCTCCAAAGGCCTGCATGCTGCCGCTACACCAGGGCGGACCGGACGGCGCCGGTGCGCTGCCAGTCTGCCAGCCCGGCGGGCCGTCCGGGCTCGGGCGCCCGGGCCCCTCGGCCGAACGGGACCGCCGGCGTGCCGGGCGGGACCGCCGCGCCTCCGGAGAGCACCGGGACGGACCGGGCACGCCGCGCCCGGGCGCAGGCGCCGTAGCCCGTCCGGGACGCCGGGCGAGCACAATGTGCCGGTGGCCTCCGACTCCAGAGCACGCTCGCGCATGACCGGCACGCAGCGCCGGGCCCAGCTGCTCGACGTCGCACGCAAGCTCTTCGCCGAGAAGGGCTTCGACACGACGAGCGTGGAGGAGATCGCCGCGCGCGCCGGGGTGTCCAAGCCGATCGTCTACGAGCACTTCGGCGGCAAGGAAGGGATCTACGCCGTCGTCGTCGACCGGGAGATCCAGGCCCTGCTCAACGCCCTGACCGGGGCGTTGGAGGTGCCAGGTCACCCCAAGGTGCTCGTCGAGCGCGCCACGCTGGCGCTGCTCGGCTACATCGAGGAGTCCGAGGACGGGTTCCGGATCCTCGTCCGCGACTCCCCGGTCGCGCAGGCGACGGGCACGTTCTCCAGCCTGCTCGGCGACGTCGCCAGCCAGGTGGAGCACCTGCTCGCCGACCAGTTCAAGCGGCAGGGGCTGGACCCGCGCACCGCGCCCATGTACGCGCAGATGCTGGTGGGCATGGTGGCGCTGACCGGCCAGTGGTGGCTGGACGCGCGCAGCCCGAAGCGCACCGAGGTCGCGGCGCACCTGGTCAACCTCGCGTGGAACGGGCTGCGCGGGCTGGAGCGTCGGCCCGAGCTGACCAAGCCGGGCGAGCGGCCCGAGGAGCCCGACCGGGCCGAGTAGTCGGCACCGACCGCGCCGCGGGACGCCCCGACCCACAGGATCCCGGTCCTGAGGACGCCCCGGCCAGGGGCAGGTCTCTCGACGTCGAGTAACCTGCACGGCATGGCTGACGCGCCCGTGTCCCGACCGGTGGACGGTGCGCCCGTGTCCCGACCGGTGGACGGTGCGCCCGTGTCCCGACCGGTGGACGGTGCGCCCGTGTCCCGACCGGTGGACGGCGTCGGCATGCCGGAGCACGACGACCCGCAGCCGCACCGCGACGAGGTGGACCGCATCGTCGCGGCATGGCGGCGTGAGCGCCCCGACCTCGACGTGCAGCCGCTCGCGGTGCTGTCCCGCGTCACCCGGCTCGCCCGGCACCTCGACCTGGCGCGGCGTGGGGCGTTCGCCCGGCAGGGGCTCGAGACCTGGGAGTTCGACGTGCTGTCCGCGCTGCGGCGTGCGGGCGCGCCGTACCACCTGTCGCCCGGCGCGCTGCTCACCCAGACCCTCGTCACCAGCGGCACCATGACCAATCGCATCGACCGGCTCGTCGAGCACGGCCTCGTCGAGCGGGCACCCTCGCCCGACGACCGACGCGGTGTGCTGGTCAGCCTCACCCCCGCCGGGCTGGCCCGGGTGGACGAGGCGCTGGCCGACCTGCTCGACGTGGAACGTGACCTCCTCGCGGACCTGCCGGTGCCGGACCGCGAGCAGCTCGCCGACCTGCTGCGCCGCCTGGTCTCGCCGTTCGACGACCTGACGTGAGCGGCACGACGACCCACCGGCTGCTGGACGCCGGCCGGGGCGCCGCGCTGGCCGCGGTGCTGCTCTACGCGCTCAACCTGCGCGGCCCGATCACCGCGCTCGCGCCGGTGGTCGAGGACGTGCGCGCGGACCTCGCGCTGACGGCGACGACCGTCGGCCTGCTCACCGGGGTGCCGGTGCTGTGCTTCGCCCTCATCACGCCACTGGCGGCCGTCCTGGTCGGACGGCTCGGCACCGCACAGGCGGTGGCCGGCTCCCTGCTCACCGTGCTCGCGGGCACCGTGCTGCGATCCGTCGGCGACTTCCCGACCGCGCTGGTCGGCACCGTGCTCATCGGCGCCGCGATCACCGTGGGCAACGTCGCGCTGCCGGTGGTGGTGGCACGCGACTTCAGCTCCGGGGTGACGGGCGTCACCGGCGCGTACACCGCCGCGATGAACGCGGGGAGCGTGCTGACCACGCTCGGCACGGCGCCGCTGGCCGCGCTGGTCGGCTGGCGGTGGGCGCTGGCGAGCTGGGGAGTGCTCGCGGTGGTCGCTCTGGTGGCGTGGGCGCGGGTGTACGGGTGGCGCCGCGCACCGCGGGTCGTGTCCGCACCCGATGCGGAGGCCGCGGCCGACGACGCACAGGACGACACTGCGCACGCGCCCGGGTCCACCGCAGGTCCGGGACCGGCGACGCCCCCCGCCACGGTCGCCACGCACGTGCTGCGCAACCCGCTGACCTGGTTGTTCGTCGTGACCTTCGCCGCTCAGTCGGCGTCCTACTACGGCCTGACCGCCTGGCTGCCGACCCTTCTGCACGACCAGACGGGCCTGTCCCGCGCCGGGGCCGG